>JABAHQ010000257.1_pt4 | contig 91260 bp, 87 predicted proteins | sample 7062091 | NCBI WGS metagenome assembly JABAHQ01 (sample SAMN14534359, study PRJNA622989) | marine sediment metagenome | biome: marine biome [ENVO:00000428]; feature: marine pelagic biome [ENVO:01000023]; material: deep marine sediment [ENVO:00002113] | place: India: Gulf of Kutch | collected...
AGCGCGATCGAGCGGAGGATCTGGGCGTTCCGATCCGGGACGTCTCGGCCACGCTGCAAACGATGCTGGGCGGCCGCCGGGTCAGCACGTTCACCCGGGCGAACAAGCTCTATGATGTCATCGTGCAGCTGGAGCCGGAGCAGCGCGCGACGCCCGGGCAGATGGAGAAGCTCTACGTGCGCGGCCGCGACGGCGCGCTGGTGAAGCTGGATGCGTTGGCGAGGATCGAGGAGGGTGTGGGCCCCCGCCAGCTGAACCACTTCAACCGGGTTCGCTCGTTCACGCTCACGGGCAACCTGGCGCCGGACTTCACGCTCGGTGAAGCGCTCGATTCGCTGTACGCGGCCGCCGACGCGGTCCTGCCGCGGGGGAGCAGCACGGCGCTGGCGGGCGAGTCACGGGAGCTCGAGGAGAGCGGGAACGCGCTCTATTTCGCGTTCCTACTGGCGCTGGTCGTCGTCTACATGGTCCTGGCGGCGCAGTTCGAATCGCTGGTGCATCCGTTCACCGTCCTGCTCTCGGTGCCGCTGGCGGTCACGGGCGCGTTGCTGACGCTGCTGCTCGCCGGCTCCACCCTGAACTTGTACAGCCAGATCGGGATGATCCTGCTGATCGGGATCGTGAGCAAGAACTCGATCCTGCTGGTGGAGTACGCGAACCAGCTGAAGGAGAAGGGGATGAGCTCGGTGGAGGCTATGCTGGAATCGGGCCGGATTCGGCTGCGGCCGATCCTGATGACCGCGACCGCGACGATCATCGGTGCCACACCTATCGCTCTCGGCCTCGGCGCCGGCTCGGCCAGTCGTCGGCCGCTGGGCTACGCCATCGTGGGTGGGCTCCTCTTTTCTACCGTTTTGACGCTCTTCCTCGTGCCTGTGGTTTATGTCCTGCTCGACGCTCTCAGGGCTCGAATCGGACGCCGCGCGGGCGCGTTCGAGACTGCCGAAGCCGAGGTTCGATGATTCTGGAACTGATCGTCCTCTCGCAGCTCGCCGCCGCGAGCCCGGCGCCGCAAGCCGCGGAGGCGGATTCGATCCCCACGGTGACCCTGGAGCAGGCGCTTCAGGCCGCGGCCCTGCTGGACCCGAACTACGTGGCGGCATTAGGTGGAATAGACGACGCCACCTGGGGACGACGCGCGGCGCTGGCCGTGTTCGTACTGCCGTCGGTCTCTTTGCAGACCTCGTTGACCAAGGCCAGTGACCCGTTCTTCAACGTGGGGACGGGCGACATCGCCTCGCAGATCGTCGATGCGCGGGTCCAGCTCGGCTACGACCTGTTCCGCGGCGGCAGCAAGTTCTTCGAGCTCGCCCGGACCCGCGCCGAACTGGAGAGCGCCCAGGCCAACGAGACCCGGACGCGCTTCGCCACGGCGGTCCTGACCGAGTCGGACTATTACGACGTCCTGGCCGAGACCGAGCTCACCCGGGTGGCGTCCGACCGGGTGCGGCGGGCGCGAGAACAGCTCGCCGTCGCCCGTGCCCGAGTCCTTACCGGCGCGGCCGTGCAGACCGACTCGTTGCAGCTTTTGCTCGAGCTGACCCGGGCCCAGGTGGATCTGTTGCGACAGCAGGCGACCCTGCGGGTGGCCCGGGTCCAGCTGGGCCGGCGCATCGGCTATCCCGGCCCGGTGGACGCGGCGCCGATTGACACGACGCCCATGCCCGACTTGCCGATCCGGGAGGACAGCGCCGTGAGCGAGGCGTTGATGCAGGGTCCGGAATTCCGCCGATCGGTGGCGGATGAGCGGGCGGCCAGCGCGGCGCTCAAGCAGGCGCGTGCGGCGTATCTGCCGTGGGTCAGCCTGTTCGCGTCCTGGCAGGGCTTCGACGAGAAGTATTTCCCCGAGGCGACCACGCGTACGCTCTACGGTTTTCAGGTGACGTTCCCGCTCTGGAACAACGCGCAACGGGAGATCGCGCTGGCGCGGGCCCGGACGGCGCGGGACGTGGCGCGAGCGGTGATGGAGGACACCGAGCTGGCGGTGCGCCGCGATGTGATCCAGGCCTACCAGGCCTACAACACGGCTCGGGCCGCGGAAGATCTCGCGCTGCAGGGTGTGACGGTCGCCCGGGAGAACCTCGACGTGCAGAATACTCGCTACCGGGCGGGCGCCACGACGATCTTGGACCTGTTGTCGGCACAGGTGGCACTCTCGGAGGCGGAGGCGGCGGCCGTCCAGGCTCGCTACGCGACGCGTCTGGCGCTGGCGGGGTTGGAGGCGCTCTTGGGAAGACGGCTGTTCACGGATAGATAGGCAAATAGAAGGAATATTGGCGTGAGAATTCGACCTCTAATGCTGATCGTGTCCTCGGTCGCCCTGGGCTGCTCGAGTGCCGAGTCGAATAACGGCGGCGGCCCTGGCGGCGGTCCGCCGCCGATGCCGGTGGAAGTGGCGCCGGCGGTCCGCGACACGGTAGTGGACGCGATATTCGTCACGGGCGGAATCGAAGCGGTCCAGTCGATCGAGCTGCGGCCCGAAGTCGATGGTCGCATCGTCGATATCCTCGTACGCGAAGGCACCGAAGTCAGGGCGGGAACGCCGTTGTTTAAGATCGACGACGCTGAAATCCGCGCCCAGGTGGATCGGCTGAAAGCGGAGCGAGATCTGGCGCACCAGGCGCTCGAGCGAACTCGTCGGCTGATCGAGCAGAACGCATCTTCGGAGGCCGATCTCGAGGAAGCCGAGTCCAACTATCGCGTAGCCGAAGCTCAGCTCGAACTGCAACAGCTGCGTCTGGAACGGACGGTGGTGCGTGCACCTTTCAGCGGGCTCGTCGGTGAGCGCTTCGTCAGTTTGGGAGATTACGTGACCAGCTCGACGCGCCTCGTGACCCTTCAGACCGTCGATCCACAGCGTGCGGTCTTCCAGGTCCCGGAGCGCTACGCCAACAAGCTGGCCCTGGATCAGCGAGTGACGTTCACGGTCGCGGCGCTGCCCGATACCCAGTTCGCCGGCGCCGTGGACTTCGTCGATCCGGTGGTCCAGCTTCCGGCGCGGACGATCACGGTCAAGGCCCGGGTGCCCAATCCGCGACGGCAGCTGAAGTCCGGGATGTTCCTGGAGGCTCGCCTCGCCACCGAGGTGCGGCCGGAAGCCATCGTCGTACCCGAAGATGCGGTGCTGCCGCTCCAGGGCTCCACGTTCATTTGGGTCGTGACGGAGGACAACACGGCCACGCGCCGACAGGTGAACCTGGGTGTCCGGATCCCGGGGTTCGTGGAGGTCCTCAGCGGGGTGGAAGCCGGGGAGCGCGTCGTCGTGGGCGGCCTCGAGCGACTCTCGGAAGGCGCGCCGGTCGCGCCGACTCCCGTGGAGCGGGACCCGGATTAGTCGCCTTCCCAGCCGCGGGGCGGTGCTGGAGAAGATTGTGTGGCGGCTAACCTGGCACCGGGAGTAGATCGCCAGGCCGGCGGGGTAGGTGCCTACCTGCTGCCCTGGCAGGCGCCGCCACACGGTGCGCAGAAAACGACGAAAGCAGCCGACCCGGCGCCGCTTGTGGCGAGGGTTCTTCGGCAGTGGGAGATCGTGCCGGTCGCCAGCGCCAGCTGCTTTCGCTTGAGTCATGGCGCCGGGCGGGGGCCTCTCACCGAACTGACCCCTCTTCACCGGATTTCTCCGGGGGGCGCATCTGCGATTTTCGGAACCCGGCGCTCGATCTTTTTTTCTTGCTCCTTCAACGATAAAGCCGGGTCGGTTCCGGGGAGAACGATCTTTCGACGAACGGGCGTTCGGGCGGGCCGAATCGCGCTCAGCGGGGGGTCAAGCGATCGGGTTTCGGCGGCGGCGACCTAGAGCGACCTCCCCAATCGCTGTTCCAGGGTCCGGCGACGGCCGCGGCTCAGCTTGAGCTCCGTGCCGTTCTTCAGGATGACCATGTAGTCGCCGTGGAAGTAAGGATGCAGTTCCTTGATGCGGTCCAGGTTGACGATGATCGACCGGTGGATCCTGGCGAAGCGGGAAGGATCCAGCTGACGCTCGAGGTTCTTCATCGTGTCGCGAATCAGGTGATGATCGGACCCGACGTGGAGCTTCACGTAGTCACCGTCAGCCTCGATCCAATCGATGTCGTCGACCTTGAGGAAGGTTACGCGGCCCGCCGTCTTGAGCATGATTCGCTGAAGGTGTGTGCCTGCGGATGGGGGCGGCGAAGTCCCCTGGCTGGTGCTTTCCAGTAGCTCGATGAGACGGCGGCTCAACTGCCCGACCTCGCCGCGCCGGATCTGCTCCTTCGCCCGGTTCACGGAGCGATTGAACCGTTCGTCGTCGAACGGCTTGAGCAGGTAATCGATCGCCGCGACATCGAAGGCCCGGAGCGCGTACTGATCGTAGGCGGTGACGAATATGATGACGGGCATCTCCCCGGGTCCGACGTCGGCGATGACCGAGAAGCCGTCCATCTCGGGCATCTGGATGTCGAGGAAGACCAGATCGGGCTTCAGCTCCAGGATCGAGCGCGCGGCCTCACGACCGTCGGCGCACTCGCCGACGACTTCGATCTCCGGATCGTCCTCCAGCAGAACCCGGATCCCTTCCCGGGCAACCGGCTCGTCGTCCGCGATCAACGCTCGGATCCTCTCCATCGCTACGCCTGCCGCTGTAATTCCCCGGGGGTGAGCCGAAACGGGAGCGCGAGGTCGGCCGCGACGCCGCCCTCCGGCAGGTTCTCCAGCGAGAACTGGTGCTCCTGGCCGTAGAGCTGTTCCAAGCGTGCGGCCGTGGTCGACAGGCCGACCCCGTCCCGCTGACTCGCCCCGCCCTCCTGTGGCAGGCCCGGTCCATCGTCTTCGACGGTCAGCCGCAGCCGCTCGCCCTCACGTCGCGCCGCGATGCGAAGACGGCCAGCGGCGGCCCGATAGGCGATGCCGTGCCGGATCGCGTTCTCGACCAGAGGTTGCAGGATGAGGTAGGGAACCTGCGCGTCGACGACGTCCGATTCGATGTCCATCTCCACCTGTAGACGGTCGCCGAAACGTATCTGCTCGATCTCGAGATAGCGGCGAATGAATTCGATCTCCTGCTTTAGCGGCACGAAGGGCGACCCGACGCCATCCAGCGCGTGCCGCAGCAACTCGCCCAGCCCGGTGACCACCCGAACCGCCTGCGCGTTCCGCTCCGTTCGAACCAGGACCGCGATCGTGTTCAGCGCGTTGAACAGGAAATGTGGATGAAGCCGCGCCTCCAGGGCCTGGAGTCGCGCTTCCGCCAGCTGGGTCTCCAGCTGCGACGCCCGCAGCTCGCGCTCACGGTTCGCCTGATACTGCTGGATCAGGTAGAACAGGCCGATGATGATCCAGTACAGATACGGGTCGAAGTGAAGGAAGGCGACGAAGGTGACGATCGACCTTCGAAACAACACGTCCGTGCCGGGGGTGATGTACCCGAGCAGCTGGCCGGCCGAGTTCCACGCGATGCTGGCCAGCCACGATATGGCCAGGCTGGCGAACAGATGGATCGCCAGGCTCGACTTCCACTTCGCCCGGTTGAAAGGGAAGCGGCGCGCCAGCCACAGAATGAGCGGCGTGGCGATGGCCCAGGCGCCGGCCCAGGCCAGATACCAGATGACGAGGCTCGCGAGCGACATCGGTTCGCCCCGCGCCCGGGAGCGAAAGAACGACTCGACGGCGATCAGGACGCCGAACAGAGTCCAGGCCGAGATGATCAGCGTCCAGGTGAGGAGCGGCCTGCGCTCGCGTCGGAAGTATTCGTAGAAGGTCAAATCCGGGCGCTTTTCGGAGTTGTCGAGGACGGCTAACCGGTCGGGGCCAACGTAGCACAGCGCGGCGCTGAGCAGCAACGGCCTTGCGACGGGCGGCCAGGGCCGGAGGACGAGCGGGCGATGACGACGACTAAACGCGGCCGGGCCCGAGGGTTGACGCCGATCGAGTGAGGGCGAACGTTTAGAATCACTTCACACCGACCCGTGCGTCCCTGCGCCCTGCGCCCCTTTTCTAGAGGACGAAAAGCATGTACGCCGTCGTTGGAGCTACCGGCAACACCGGTAGGGTCGTCGCCCGTACCCTGCTGGCAGCGGACGAGGACGTGCTGGTCATCGGGCGCAGCCGGGAGCGGCTGAAGCCTCTGGTCTCCGAGGGGGCGGAAGCGTTCGCCGGCTCTGTCGAGGACGCCCAGTCAATGTCGATCGCCTTCTCCGGCGCCCTGGCCGCCTATTGTCTCCTCCCGGTCAGGTACGATGCCGAAGACGTGCCTGGGTTCCTCAGGTCCGTCGGCGTGGCGCTGAGCGCGGGGATCCACGAAGCTGGCGTGCAGCACGTGGTCTTTCTCAGCAGCATCGGGGCGCAGCATGAGACGGGCACGGGGCTGATCGTTGCGCTGCGAGAGCAGGAGCAACGGTTCGCGAAGCTGAGCGGCGTTAGCGTCCTCAGTCTGCGGGCAGGCTGGTTCATGGAGAATTTCCGCGGGCAGATCAGGTCGATCCGAGAGACCGGAACGATCGCGACTCCGCTGAGGGGCGACCTGCCCATCCCGATGATCTCGGCGCATGATATTGGCCGGTACGCCGCGGGCCGGTTGGCGTCACGGGATTTCGAGGGTGCGGCGACACAGGAGCTGCTGGGCCCTCGCGATGTAACGCTGGAGGAAGCGGTTAGAGTACTGGGTGCGGCGATCGGCAAAGCGGACCTGCGGTACGTGCAGAGGTCTTTCGAAGAGTTCGAGGAGACGGCGCGCGAGGCCGGGATGAGCGCGAGCGCCGTTCGCGTTCTCTCGGAAATGTATCGTGCGTTCAATGATGGGCGCGTGGCATCCGAAGAGGGCAGGTCGGCGGAGAGCACGACCGAAACGACGATCGGGGATTACGCCGAGGAATTCGCCAAGATTTATGACGCGGTCGGCAAATAGACCTCGGCCCGTTCGGATAGACGTCAGCCCGTTCGGCAGGAAAGAAAAAGGCCCTCCGCGCCTCGTCGACGCGGAGGGCCGGGATCAGCGGACGGTGCGTGTCCCGCGTTCTAACCTCTGGCCGCCGCGTAGCGATCAGCCACCGCCGCCCAATCGATGACGTTCCACCAGGCGTCGATATACTCGGGACGCCGGTTCTGGTACTTCAGGTAGTAGGCGTGCTCCCAGACATCGATGCCCAGGATCGGCGTCCGACCCTCGCTCAAAGGACTGTCCTGGTTTGGAGTGCTCTCCACCACCAGCTGACCGTTCTTCTCCACGGAAAGCCAGCCCCAGCCGCTGCCAAAGCGGCCGGCTGCCGCATCGCTGAGCTTCTGTTTGAAGCCATCGAAGCCGCCGAATTTCTTTTCGATGGCGTCGGCCAGGTCACCCGATGGCTCGCCGCCGCCCTTCGGGCTCATGATCGTCCAGAACAGCGAATGGTTGGCGTGACCGCCGCCGTTGTTGCGGACCGCGGTGCGGATATCCTCGGGGACTTCGCCCAGCTTGCGTAGAAGATCCTCGACGCTCAACTCGGCCAGATCCGAATGCTTCTCCAGCGCGGCGTTGAGCTTCTTCACGTAGCCGGCGTGATGCTTGCCGTGGTGGATCTTCATCGTCTGTTCGTCGATGTGAGGCTCGAGCGCCTTGAAGTCATAAGGCAGTTCGGGAAGTTCGTGTGCCATTTTTAGTCCTCCACTCAAGATGGTCGGGTTGGTTGCTTCTTTTCCGGTTTTTTCAGTATGGCCGAATCTTAAATACAACGAATCGGCTCGTGGCAGTCAACCTTGACAGGAATCCGCCCCCTCGTTCACGGACCGTGCTTGCGGTCTCCGGGCGTCCCCGCGCATGTTCGGAGGAGGGCAGAACCGGCGATGGGGTCGAGTTCGGCCTCGCGGACATCGGTTCCGGGTGACGGCAGGCGTCGGCCGTGGAAGGAGGAAACGAGATCATGTTCCTCGGTTTGAGAACGGTGGTATACGAGGTCGACGACCTCGAGAAGGCCAGGGAATGGTACGCCGGCGTGCTGAATGCCGAACCTCACTTCGATGAACCCTATTACGTCGGCTTCACCGTGGGCCCGTTCGAGCTGGGACTTCGTCCCGCCGACGAGAACGCCCCTCTGGGTGCCGGCGGCACGATGGTCTATTGGCGGGTCGAGGACATCGAGTCGATGATGAAGCGTTTCGAGGCCCTGGGCGCTCCCGTGCACAGCGAGATCCAGGATGTAGGAGACGGCATCCTGGTGGCGTCGGTCGTCGATCCGTTCGGCAACCCGGTAGGCATGATTCAGGATCCCCGCCCTGGCCGCTGAGGTCGCGCCCGGCCATCGATGCTTACGGCGTCCACGTCCAGTAGCTCGGGCCGATTCGCAGGTTGTGCAGCCACTCGGCCGGCCAGGCGGCGCGCAGGAGCACGGCCAGCCAACCGTGCGAGAGAGCGAGGGTGATCAGGTTCGGCGTGCGGTGGAAAAGCAGGCACCATACGACTCCGCCGATCGCGGTTACCAGCGCCAGCGGCAGGTTCGGCCAGTGCACGGCCCCGAACAGAACCGCGGCCATCGATGCGGCCGCGACTGGACTCCCCACCGATTCACGTATCCGACGAAAGGTGAACGACTGCATGGCGTACTGCTGCGCCAGCCCCCAGAACGGATAGAGCAGGATAGCCCGGACGATCCCCGGCCGGCTCTCCGGCGCGTGGCCCGCCAGTAGACCGATAGCCACTACCACGATGGCGCCGGCCGCCGTGGCCGCGCCCACCTGGGCAGCGGAAGCCCCGATGTTGTCGATCCTGAGGCCGAGCTCACCAAGCGAGTCGCCGTGCCGAAAAGCCGAGACGAACGGAATCAGCACGATCACCGTCATCACCGGCACGCGGATCCAGTCGTTGTCGGTCGGCTGCACGACCCAGACGTAGAGAAGTGCGAGGGCGACGAACAGGAGGGGTTCCAGCGCCGAGCCCCGGCTGCTGTTGCGTGTTGGTTTCATGTGGCTCCCGCTCCTCAACGCCCGTCTGCGGTACCCGGTGAACCCGGGCCGTTTGCCTGGCACGGCTCGTGCCCCGTACAGTTGAACGAACGGCCTTAATACCATCTTCGCGGCACCCGTGCAACGCGACGACTGGACGCAGGCATGTATCGTGACGCACAATATTTGCCAGACGGCGCTCGAGGTGCTAACGTGAGTCATTCGTTCACGGAGACCCACTCCCGCCGCCCGGAGGTATCGTACATGGAGCGACGCGAGTCTGGCATCGGGCAGATCCCAGCTGAATCCTTTGCTGTTCGAGCGACACCTGCGCATCTCAGGTTCCGAACCGAGGCGAAGCCAGGGGGTGACCCGATGCGGCGTTGTTGGGAGGCCATCTTCTCCTACGGCGAGGGTTGGGCCCGATTCGATGTCGTGGTCAACCTGAACCGCGGCACGTTGACGCTCCACCGCTCGCTGGATGCCGACTACTCGCCGATGCTGCGGCAGCTGCTCGGTAAATCGAACTCGCTGACCCCGATCCCTCAGTCGTCACGCAAGGTCGAGTCGATGACGTTCGACGTCGAGATCCTCGGCTACAAGATGTCCCGGCAGGGCGCGGGGGAGTTCCGGCCCGGCCGGTCGGGCGACTGGCTGGTGGTTCAGTCGTTCCTCCCCGGCTCCGCCGACTCGTTCCTGTTCAGCGTCAACGATCGGTTGAACGCGGGAGAGCTGACCATCCAGAACGAACGCTCGCTGCCAACGGTAATCAGCACGCTGATGCTGGTCTTCGGCTAGGGCCGGCCCGTTCCGCAGTTCCGTCGCTCCCGCCGCGAACCGGCGCTTCTGTCACTCTACTCCCTACCATTCCCCCTCTGGCCATCCGGCCGACGCCTCATATAATCATGAGGTAGGCCCGCCTCAATCTGCTCATTCGCGTGTGTGCTGACTTCTGTCGTGCAGCACGCTCGATTCGAACGTCCCGGGGGTAGGTGGATGATCCAGCCTGAGGTCCGTGAAGTGGCCGGTGTCTTTCGCGGCGAACTGCGCTGGATGTTCGGCCCGTATCCCGCCCTGATACCGGAGGCCGGCTGGCCGTCCGTCGGCATACTCGATGCTCTTTGTCGGGGGATGCAGGGTCGCGGCGATTGGACGGAGGGCGAGAAGCTATTCGCCGCCGGCGCCGCGGCGCATGTCGGTGAGCTGGTTCACGACTGCTGGGCCGTCTTCGCCGAGGAGGTCCGGGTTCAGCACGATGACGGGGTAGTCTGTACGGGTCGAATGGAAGGTGACTCGAGCTATCGCTTGCCCGTCGAGAAGGGGATGCTCGCCGCGTTGAGAGACCCGAGCCTGCCTCAGCATCCCCCGGAGTTCTTGCCTTTTTGTCCAGGGAGCGACCGGAACCCCCTCGAATCGTTCGGGCTCAGCGCCTGTCTGGGCATCAGCGCGTTCGGGGAGGGGGATTGGATCGAGCTGCGGGGTGACGCCCTGGAGCAACGTGCGGCGGCGGTGGTGCCGCGGCTGGCCGGGATGTGTGCCGACTACTACAGGGAGCTGCACCCCGAGGAGCACCTCGGGCAGCGGGCGGACCTTTACGGACGCCTGATCTGGCCGCTGACGCTCTGCGAGGGCGTGCGAGCCTACACGGAAGCGGCAGCCAATCTGCTGGCCTATCTGGACGGAGCCTTGGCGGTCATACGGGGCGCGTTGCCGCTGCTTCGCAACCTGGCCCGCTATCCGCTCAGGACGGTGCGGGGAGCGGCGCTGACTTGCCTGGTTCTGGATGAGCGCGTCCCGGTGTCGGGCGAGCTGATCGAGATCGCCGCCGATCACTTCGTCGACCGGGCGCCGGCGTACCGGGAGGCAGCCATCGAGCTGGCGGCGGAACGGGGCCGGAACATCGATTGGCTGAACGGCGGTGTGAATGCCCAGGCGCGCTTCCGTTACGAGCGCCAGCTGTCACTGTTGCCGCTGATCCACCTCCCGTTCGAGCTGTGCGTCGAGCCGTCGAACCGCGAGCTGGTGAGCGCGCTGATCCGCGGCGATGCGGAAGCGGCGCGGGACCTGCTGTCGAAGCGCCTGCGGCGCGACGGTCGCGGCCCGCAGATCCTCTTTCAGCAGGCGATGCTGCAACGCCATCTCGGTGAGCTCGATGCCGCCGAATCGCTCCTGCAGGAGATCGTTCGTCTCTATCCGGAAAGGCTCGACGCGGAGTTCTACGTCGAGGCGGGCGTGGGAGCGCTGGCTCGCAACCAGCTCGAGGACGCGATCACGCGGCTAGAGCGAGCGCGCGTCTTGGGGCCGGCTCGGAACCGTGTGGCGTTGATCCTGGGAGACGCTTACGCCCGGGCCGGCCGACACGACGAGGCGGTCGCCGCCTTCGGAGAGGCCATCGCGCAAGGCCATCTTCCGTCGGATGTGCTGGTCAGTCGGGCCGAGGTGCAGCGCCTGCGGGGGCAGCAGGAAGGGTACTCGCGTGATCTGGCGGCTGCGGCGGCCCTTCACCCGTTCAACCCGCGGGTGGTGGAGAAAGTGATGGCCGGCTACGTGGAGGCGTAGGGATTCGGGGAATCCCCGATTCCCTACGGCCGCCAGCGCCCGGTCTTGTATCCTTCGCCGGTCACTTTCGACACCACCTCGCGGAAGCTGTCGCCCAGCTCTCGGGCCGCCGAGTCCAGCGAGTCGAACGAAAGTTCGCACGTCGTGTAGCCGTCTTCTGACTGGCAGGTGACGACGACCTCCAACCCGCCGTCGTCCTTTACCGTCCATCTGCCCCAGATGATCTTCTCTTCGCCGATTTTCGGCCTCCGTGCCCGTCGTTACATGACCGCACCGGCCAAGAGGGTAAGGGCTCGATATCGTGCCGTCCAGTGCCGAGGAACGCCGGAACCGGCTCGTGGGTAGTAATTTCGCCCGCCTCGCATCTGTCCTCCCGGACGCTCGCCACCGGGCCACTACAGCTTCACACCAAAGGAGAGAACCGATGCGAACCCTCAACCTGCGTCTCGCCAGCGTCCTCTTGGCGGCGGCGTTTCTCGGCTGTGGTGGTGACTCTACGGGCACCGACGGCGAAGCGATGACCGAGGAGGCAGCGGCGGTCATGGCGGGCGAGATTCTCGGTGCCCTGGTCGGCGCCCTCGATTCACCCAGCGGAGCCCCCGCGCCGTCCGCGCCGGTGGCGATCAACGTCCAGTATTCGCACAGACACTTCTGCCCCGCCGCCGGCCACGTCGATGTCAGCGGCAGTCTGACCGGGTCTTTCGACTCCGAGACCGGCTCTGGCTCCGCCTGGCTGCAGGTCCTCGCAACGCTCACCGATTGCACATTCGAGGTGAACGGGATAGCCAGCGTCCTCAACGGCGATCCCTATCTGTCGACGACCGGCTCGTTCACCTGGCTCAACGGTGCGCCGGCGACGCAGCAGTCCATCGACATCGGTGGAGCGCTGGACCGCGACGGGCAGTTCTGCGCCATCAATCTCAGCGTCATCTACTCGATTGACGGGACGACGACCTACAGCGGTACGGTGTGCGGGTACTCGATCAACGGCAGCGTCTGAGCTGAGGCGCGGCGAGTTTCCGTTCGGGGGCGGCGGCACGGGCCGGGGTTGGGCCGCCGCGAGCCCCTCGAGCTCTGCCACACCAGCGGCTGCTCACACGCCGCCGGCCGCGACGTTCGCTTCGGCGATGGTGAGGATCCCACCGTAGAAGGCGCTGCCGATGATGCATCCCGCGGCGCCGGCGTCACGTATCCGCTCGATATCCTCCAGGGTCGCCACTCCTCCCGAGATGACGACCCTGAACCCTTCCGCCACCATCTGCGTCGTCAGCTCCTGGTTGGGGCCGATGAGTATCCCGTCGCGCGTCACATCGGTGCACACCAGCCAGCGTACGTTCAGAGCCCTCAGTTTCTCGAGCACCTGCTCCACCGTCCGTGCCGACTCCGACTCCCGCCCCTGGACGACCAGCTTGCCATCCCGCATGTCCAGCGCCGCCGCGACGCGATCCGGGTCCCATCCCTCCAGCACCTTCTGGAGCAGCCGGGGGTCCTCCGCGGCGGCCGTGCCGAGGACGATACGGTCAACCCCGGCCTTCAGCAGCCGCGAGGCGAGGGCGAAGGTCCGGATGCCGCCTCCCACCTGGAGCGGAACGCTCACCACCTCTCGGATCCGGTAAATCCAGTCGAGGTTCCGGGCCTTGCCGAGTCGCGCCCCGTCCAGGTCGACGATGTGAAGACCCAGCGCGCCGCCCTCGACGAAGGACCGGGCCACGCTGACCGGATCCTCCGAGTGCACGGTGGCCTCGTCGAACCGACCCTGCCGCAAGCGCACGCAGCGGCCGTCCAGCAGATCGATGGCCGGGTAGACTAGCATCGCTGCGGGACGCGGACGCCTGGAATCGAAATGGCAGCCTCCGACCTTTGAAACGAGCAACGCCCGCTGCGTGAGAACGGGCGAAACGGACTTCACGGCCCCCGGGTCTGTCGGTCGGTCCTGCGATCCGACAGGCCGGACGTAGAGAGGATGATTTCTTCAGCATGCCGCACCCTTGACCCCCTGTCAAGCCACGCTCACCCTTAATCGTACTCGTACTCCTACCCGTGATCGTACCCGTACTCCTACTCGAACCAGACCGGTGCTAGATTCGAGTACGGGTAGGAGACGGGTACGGTCGCCTGCACGAGTACGATGCGGGTCAAGAAACGGCTCGGGAGGGATGGATGCTCGAGATCGATGGTCACAATCTCGCTCTGGAGGACGTCCAAAGGGTGGCCAGCGGCCGCGAGCGCGAGGTCAGGCTCGCCGCTGCCGCGCGATCGGCGATCGACGCGTCGCGCCGCGTGATCGAGGAGGCCCTCGAGGGGGGCGAGCCCGTGTACGGCGTGACCACGGGTTTCGGCCGCCTGTCCGAGGTGGCGGTACCGCCCGAACGTCGACTCGAGATGCAGGAGAATTTGATTCGAAGCCACGCCAGTGGGTTCGGGCAACCGTTGGGCCGCGAGATCAGCCGGGCTGTCGTGCTGCTGCGCGCCAACTCGCTGGCTCGGGGCAACTCGGGTATCAGACGCCAGGTGGTCGAGCTGTTGCTGGAAACCCTGGCCCATGGCATAGACCCCGTGATCCCCGAGTTCGGGTCGGTGGGTGCGAGCGGAGATCTGGCGCCGCTTGCCCACGTCGCCCTCTGCCTCATCGGTGAAGGAACCGTCCACGGAGACGTTGAGTCGGAAGCCGCGGGCCGGGCGCTGGAACGAGCGGGGCTACAGCCGGTCCGATTGCGGGAGAAGGAAGGGCTGGCCCTGATCAACGGCACCCAGGCCACCACAGCTCAGGGCGTCCTCGCGACCCTGCGCGCCGAGGACGCGATAGAGACGGCGGAACTGGCCGGCGCCATGTCACTCGAAGGGTTGATGGGCACGCCGACGCCCTTCGATGAGCGGGTCCACCTCAGCCGCCCACACGCCGGGCAGATCACCAGCGCGGCTCGCCTGCGGGCGCTCCTCGCCGAGAGCGAGATTCGGGAAGCGCATCGGCACGGCGATCCTCGCGTCCACGACGCCTATTCTCTGCGCTGCATGCCACAGGTCCATGGCGCCGCCCGTGAGGTGCTGACGTTCGTGCGACAGGTGCTTCAGGTCGAAATCAACAGCTCGACCGACAACCCTCTTGTCTTCGCCGAGGCCGGGGACGTCGTGAGCGCCGGGAATTTCCACGCTCAGCTGCCCGCACAGGCTCTCGACTTCCTGACCATCGCCTGCACCGATCTCGCCTCGATCAGCCTGCAGAGAGTCGAACGCCTGCTCAACCCCGATCTCTCTGGCCTGCCGCCGTTTCTCGCCGGCGAGCCCGGTGTGGAGTCCGGGTTCATGATCGCCCAGGTCGCGGCCGTCGACGTACTGTCCGAGCTTCGCGTGCTGTCGCACCCGGCGAGCGTCGATTCGGTGACGACCAGCGCGAACAAGGAGGATCACGTCTCGATGGGCATGGAGTCGGCGCGCAAAGCCTGGCGTGCGGTTTCTTGTCTGCAATACGTGCTGGCGGTGGAGCTGATGTGCGCCGCTCAGGCCCTCGACCTGCTGAAGCCGCTGCGACCGGGGGTTGGTGTCCTGGCCGGGTATGAGCTGGTGCGCCAGCACGTCGAGCCACTCGCCGGTGACCGGGTGCTCGGTGGCGACGTCGAGGCGCTCAAGCGGCTCGTCGACGAAGGAGCCTTCAGGGACATCGTGAGGGGGCTCGCGGGGTCGTGAATGGAGAAGCGCGCGAAACAGCCGGTTCTTCGGGCTCGTAGGACCACTCGAGGCCGCTGACGGCCTCATCGAGTTCACAGCGAATAAACGCCACCGATATAACCGATATACATGAATCTTGTCGCCTGGATCATTTTCGGCTTCATCGCCGGCACGATCGCCAAGATGCTCCATCCTGGCCGCGACCCCGGCGGCTGTATCGTCACGATCCTGTTGGGAGTCGGCGGGGCGATGGTCGGCGGCTGGATCGGCACCCGGCTGGGCTGGGGTGGGGTCGACGAATGGTCGTGGCGGGCTCTCGGATTGGCGGTGATGGGATCGCTGGCGATCCTTATCGCTTTCCGAATTCTATTTGGCAAGAGAAGGGACTGACGTCGACTCCCAACGGTCAACCTGACCGCCATCGCGGCCCGCGCCGGGCCGACGTTCGCATCCTTCGATCTCACAATCGGTTAGGCGAACCGGACCCTCTCCCAGCCGCACACCTGCCGTCGTAAACATTTGCGGTCAAAATGCAAAGGTTTGCCGGTCATAATGTCGGCCCGTTCTCTAAGTCATTGCATGGCAACATCTGCTCGATGGCACGAAGATGGCATTGTGACCGAGACCCAGACCCGTCGAAACGACCCGCGAGGAAAGGGATTCGAAGCGGATGCTGTGGGTAAATGGCAGGAGAGGATACACGCTGGTGGACATGACCGTGGTACTGATCATCATCGGCGCCGTCCTGTCCATGAGCGCCCCGCTGAGCCGACGGGTGATCGCGAACTACCAGCTGAACACGGCGGTGCAAACGCTGACTTCGGACCTGGCGCAGACGAAGATCCGGGCGATCCAGGCGAACGAGGTGTCGACGGTGAAGCTCGAGTCCGAGAGCTACTACCGGGCCGCCGGCCATCCGCGCGAGCTGCCGGGGATGGTGAAGTTCGACGGGTCGAGCAGCGACTCGGTGGCGTTCAACGGTCTGGGTGCAGTGACCGACGGGACGGCCCATGCCTTCCTGCTGGTGAACACGTACGGCGAGACGAGGGAAGTGCGGATCTATGCCGCCGGCGGCCACGAGGTGAGGAAGCCGTGAGACAGCGAGATGGATTTACCCTGGTAGAGCTGGTCGTCTCACTGGTGATCTTCGCCTTCGGCGTGCTGGCCGGTGCTGCGCTGTTGGGCACCGGTCACAAGTGGGAGGGGCAGGCCGAGCTGGAGACGCAGCTGACCGTTGCAGGCGAGATGAAGATCGAGCAGCTGAAGGCCATCGCCGGGACGGATCTTCCTGACACCGTTGCCCTGGTTCCCGGCGGTGGCCTCGAGTCGAACGTAGCCGGCTACTTCGACGCCGTGGAGATCGACGCTAGGACCTTCCGGCGGCGCTGGCGGGTGGAGCCGGGCCCGGCCGGTACACGGCAGGTGGTGGTTCGGGTGGTGCCGTTGATACCCCCGGCCGGGGGCCGGGCTGAACTGTGGACCAACGTGATCCATGAATAGCCTCACCGAGATCAAGGCCGAGTCCCGACGAGTGGCGGGGTTCAGCACGCTGGGGATGATCGTCGCCCTCCTGTTGCTGGGTGTCCTACTTGCGCCGATGCTGGGCACGATCATCGCCGCGCAAGACGGCTTCGTGGATAGTCGCGAGCGGGCGCGAGCGGTCGGCAACGTCCGCTACGCCCATCTCGCGCTCACGCGATACATGCGCCTGGCCGGCAGCAGCCCGGTCGGGCTGCCTTTGCCGGGGATCGATCCGGACCCCGACGCGAACGGGGCCTTCGACGATGTGAGGCTGCGCGCCGACTACAACCCGCCGGACGGCGACACCGATGATCTCGGCGAAGACCTCACGTTCTATGTGGCGGCCGACACGATGTACGTGCAGACGGGCGGTGAAGATGACACGACCGAGCCCTATCTCATCGGTGTCGATTCGCTGGCTTTTGAATACTTCGATCGCTACGGCGTGCTGATCACCGATCCGGACAAGGTCGGCACCCACGCGATCTCCGCCGCCGTGACCATCCGTGCCGTCGGGGAGCGAAGCTTCGAACCGACCGAGCGCTTGATCCACGGTGAAGTCCGCCTGCGTAACGGGAAGTGATCGCCATGTCGACCAGGATGATTCGGAACGAAACAGGACTCGCGCTGCTGGCCGTGCTGCTGGCCATGGCGCTCCTCACGGCGATCGGCGCCGCGCTCACCGCGGTCGGGATCGTCGAGTACCGGACCTCCCTCAACCATCGCTCGGCGACCCGGGCTCTGCTCCTCGCCGATGGTGGAGCGACCCACGCCCTGGGGCTGATGCGAGGTCCGCTCGCCGGCTACACCTACACCGACATCATTCTCGGCGCTGACAGGACCCCCAACACCGCGGACGACGGTCTGCTGGACGGGTTCCTGGGCCTCGACAGCGACGACGCGCTTCCCGATGGCGGCGTCACTCTGCCGCACGGCCGCTACTCGGTCCGGATCGTGAACGACGATGGGGACCCTAGCGGTGACCCGTACATCGATACGAACAACCGGTTCATCGCCCTCTGCCGTGGCGAGACACCGGATGGCGGCGTGGCCGAGGTACGGGTGATGCTGGCCGCGCCGAGCTACCCGGCCGTGGCCACCCGGGGGGACCTGTACGTACCGGGCGACCCCGCGGTGCTGGGCCGTCCGGGGAAGTGCGGGGGCGTTCACGCCAACCGGGTGATCTCGGTGAGCGGGCACCCGATCATCGACGGGGGCGTGACCGCGACCGAGGACGTCATCGTCTCCGGTACGATCTACGACTCGTTCGGAAACATCGTGGAGCCTGCGTACGCGCCGCCGATAGAGATCCCGGACTACGAGCCGATGGATTACTGCGCGTCGGCGGACTTCGTGCTGCGGGACAAAAAGATTTATGTCACCGGTCCACCGGAGGAAATGTATCCGTTGAACCCTGGCAAATTTTCCGGCTGGCAGTGGGACACGGAGGAGAGCGCGTACGTTCTTAACGCCAGCGATGCGGTGGAAGGGACCGTCTGTGCCGACGGCAACATCAAGGTGAACGGAAACCTGGGGAGCACCGGTGATCCCTTCAATATCTCGTTCCTCGCGACCGGCTCCGTCCAGCTTGGTGGTACGCCGATTATCGAGGCGGCGCACCCCGACGGCATCCTGGTGATGGCCGGGGGCGACGCCCAGCTGGGTGGTAACCTGTCGGGCTCCACGCCCTATTACGCCGGTATGATCTACGCTGGCGCCCAGTGCCAGGTGAACGGTAACCCTCTCGTCGAAGGCCATATCGTGTGCGCCGATAACGAGGACCCGTACGGGGCGAACGACCTCTTCGACGACAACAAGATCAACGGTACGCCCACCATCAACTACGACTGCTCCGGCGTGCAGAGGCGCACGCTGATGGCCGCCTGGTGGGAATCCCGGACGCTCTAATTCTGCTATAAGCTAGAGAGCCCGCCATGGACGCCGCGCGATGCCCATACCGTGAGAGCGAGTCGGGCATCGCGCTCATCGCCGTCCTGCTGGCCATGGCGTTGATTACCGTCATCGGCGCCGCGCTCACCGCCGTCGGCGTGGTCGAGTACCGCGCTTCGATCAATCATCGGTCCGCGAGCCAGGCCCTGCAGCTCGCCGACGCCGGCGCGATCCACGCGCTGGCGGCGATGCGCGGACCGCTCAGCCAGCTTAGCTACAGCGATCTATTGAGAGGCCACGATGGTCTCGCCGGAACCGCGGACGACGGCGTGCTCGACGGGTTCGGTCTCGACGAGTTCGATGCCTTGCCCGATACCGGCGTGCTGTTGGGCGGCGGGCGCTACTACGTGAAGCTGCAGAACGACGATGCCGATCCCAGCGGTGACCCGACAACCGATCAGAACGACCGGGTTGTCGCGGTATGCCGCGGCGAAACGCCCGACGGCGGCAAAGCGGAGGTCAGGATCGTACTGGCCGCGCCGGCGTTCCCCGCGATCGTCAGCAACGGCGACCTGCTGCTGCCCGGCAACCCCGATGTCCTGGGTCCCTGCGCCGGCGTACACGCCAACAAAACCCTTACGGCGCTCGGATCCCCGGTTGTCGATGGAACGGTTACCGCGTCGGACACGGTCATCTTGAGCGGCACGATCCGTGACGCCTTCGGATATGTGGTGACGCCGGGTTACGGGCCACCGGTGGAAGTGCCGGAGTACGATATAGACGAGCACTGCGAAGAGGCGGAGTACTTGCTCCACAACGGCTGGGTGGTCACGGTCGGGCCGCCCCGCGACAGCGCGGAAGCGAAGGGTGCGGGTCACCTCGGCTGGAAGTGGCAATCATCGACGGATACCTACACGCTGTCGGGGAGCCAGGCGGTCACCGGCACGCACTGCGTGATCGGAAACGTCGAGCTGAACGGCAACGCCGGGAGCGCAGGAAACCCGCTGCAGATCAGCCTGCTGGCCACCGGGTCCGTGCAGGTGACGGGCAATCCCAGAATCACGGCCGACCATTCCGAAGGGATATTGATTTTGGCGGAGGGGGACGTCGAGATCGGCGGGGTCGCGTCGGGAAGCACGCCGTCCTATTCCGGTCTGGTCTACGCCGGCGCCCAGTGCCAGATGCACGGTACGCCCAGCGTCGACGGACATATCCTCTGCTACGATGCCGGGGATCCGGTCGGTGCGGCCGACATCACCATCGGCAACGAGTTCAACGGGACACCGACCGTGACCTACGACTGCTCGGGAGTGCGGCGAAGCACGATGATCGCGTCCTGGTGGGAGTCCCGGGCCCGGTGAGTCGGGACGCGAACGAGATCCATCGGGGCACGAACGAGATCTTCACGAGCGAGATCCGATAGAAGCTTTCCTACCCGCCAAGTCGAAACGAGGCGTTCCACGATCGCGGCGCGCCTCTTTTCGTAAGCGATGTTGTGGCGATCGGAGTCGGCGCTAAGAGAAGTCGGTCCAGGTCAGCACGGGGCTGTCGAGCGCCGAGCGTGGGTCCAACCGCGCCCGGAACATGGCGCCGTCGGCCTCGGACACGAGTCGTTCGACGATGCCGTCGAAGCCCGGCAAGCCGCGCTCCTTGTACCCTTCCTCTCCCGGCTCCATCGAGGCGACGCCCATCGACACCGTCAACTGTGGCAAGCTGTCGGGCCAAGGACGGCCGCTCTGACGCCCCAGAGCGCCATACAGTCTCTGTACCGCGGTGTGTGCGCCCTCCTGGTTGGCATCGATCAGAACGACCAGAAACTCGTCGCCCCCGAAGCGTCCTACGATGTCCGAGTCCCGCACGTTCCGTCTGAGTAGCTGCCCCAGGTGGCGGAGCGCGCGGTCGCCGGCCACGTGGCCGTACTGTTCGTTGACGTCTCTGAAGTGATCGATGTCGATCATCACGACCGAGACGGGGAACTCCTTGCGCCAGGCGAGCTTGAGCGTTTCGCTGAGCCGCTCGAGCGTGAACGCTTTGCGGAAGACCCGGGTGGTCGCATCGATCGTGGCGAGCTCGTAGAGCGCCGCGTTGCGGATCGCCGATGCCGCCTGCGCCGCATACACCCTCAGCAGGTCGGCGTCACGTTCCGTCGGCGCCGGCCGGCTCAGATAGGCCAGGCCGAGGACATGCTCTGCCAGGGTCAGCGGCAAGACGCCGTGGCGCCCGTCGATGAGCTGTTCCCCCTCCTCGACCGCGCGCTTCAACAGACTCGCGGGGAGCTTCGGCAGCTGGTCCAGCGTGGCCCCATGCGGCACGCTGTCGTTCGTGACGGCACCGACCACGAAGTCTTCCACGGTCTGGGTATCGGAGTCGCCTTCCTCCAGCCGGGGCTTGCCGATCGGGTCGCTCAACCGGGCCGCGACGAACTCCGGGTGGCCACCCACGAGTTCGCCGACCTGGGCGAGGATCGCTTCCAGCACGTTCTCGATCGATTGGAGGCGGTGCAGCTCGGGCACCGCGTCGAGCACGCGCTGCAGGCCCGACCGGGTTCGCCGGACGGCCGCCGATTGATTGGCCAACACAAGCGCCGCCCGCACCCACAGGCGCAACGCGTCGCTGCCATGCTCCTTGTCGTGGTAGCCGAAGATGTCGTGGGCGCGGCAGAAGGACCGGAAGCGATCGTCCGGCGCCCCGGTGGCGGTGAGCACGATCGGCGCACCTGGAGCCCGCTCTCTCAGGTCGCCCAACGGGTCGGCCCCGTCCATGTCGAGGAGAGCGACCTCGACGACCAGCAGCTGGGGCGTCTGGTCGGCCAGGAAGTTGGCGGCGGCGATGAGATCTTCGGCGCCCCAGGCGCGGTGGCCGTCCTCGGCGATCAGCTGGCAGTTCCAGCTCAAGAAGCCGGGATCGCTGTCGACCAGAAGTACGCTCAGTCCATCCGTCGCCTGCACCGTAGCTCGACCTGACATATGACCGCTCGCGTTCTGCGCCCCAGGGCACACTTTCGGTGTGTCGTGGATGTCGGGAATGCGGGGGATTGATAAGACGGCGGGAGGGGTCGTAATTCTATACCCGGAAGCAGCCACGAGGTTCGCGTGGCGCGGTCCCTCTTTTCGCCGGCGGTCGAGCCGGGAGGGTGACTGAAATGGTGGCCATGAGGGCGCTGGTGATCAGCGAGCCGGGAGGACCCGAGGCGCTCGAGACGCGGGAGGTCCCGCTCCGCGAGCCGGGCCGGGGCGAGATTCGAGTGGCGGTCCACTACGCGGGAGTGAACCGCGCCGACCTCTTACAGCGCCGTGGCCACTACCCGCCGCCGCCCGGGTGGCCCGAGGAGATCCCGGGTCTGGAGTACGGCGGCCTGATCGAGGGGATCGGTGATGAGGTCGAAGGGTGGAGGGTCGGCGATCGGGTGATGGGGCTGGTCGGTGGCGGCGGCTACGCCGAATACGTGATCGTCTCGGCCCGCGAAGCGCTGCCCGTCCCGGAACTCCTTTCGCTCCGGGAGGCCGCCGCGGTGCCCGAGGTGTTCATCACCGCCCATGACGCGCTCTTCTCCCAACTCGACCTCGATCTGGGCGATCGGCTGTTGATCCACGCCGTGGGGAGCGGCGTGGGTACCGCGGCGCTGCAGCTGGCGAAGGTTGCCGGCGCGACCGTGATCGGCACTTCGCGCAGCGAATGGAAGTTGCAGAAGGCGACCGAGTACGGCCTCGATGTGCTGATCGACACCTCTCAGCACGATTTCGTCGACGCGATCAGCCGGGCCACCGGAGGGAAGGGGGTCCACGCGATACTCGACCTGGTCGGCAGCCCCTACCTGGCCGGAAACCTGTCGTCGCTGACGGATAAAGGACGGATGATCATCGTCGGCCTGATCGGTGGCCGGACCGCGAACCTCGACATGTCGACGGTGCTGCGGAAGCGTCTGCGGATCATTGGGACCGCGCTGCGCCATCGGCCGATCGAGGAGAAGATCGCGGCGGCGCGGGCGTTCGAGCGTGAGGTCGGTTCGCTGCTGGCGGCCGGGCAGGTTCGCCCCATCGTCCACAGCGTCTTCCCGTTCGAGAAGGCGGCCGAAGCGCACCGCCTCATGGAGAAGAACGAGAACTTCGGGAAGATCCTGCTGGAGGTCGTTCCGGAGTAGCCGTGGCCCGGGTGTCAGCGACCGCCCGGGCCGGGTCTTTCGGCGTGCATCACTGAAGCCCATACCTGACGGTCATCCCGAGTCGGGGTAGTCGGGATCCAGCCCAGAAGGTGTGGCTCCAGTCCATCCCTAACCTCCGGTCGGGGACAGGTTCGGGATCGCCGTGGCCAGCGTATCGTTGTGCCACTGGATCAGCCTCCGAAGGTACGTGCCGATTCGATCGGCGCTGGCGAACCCGGCCGAGCGCGCCCCGGCCTCTTTCTTGTCGTCCGGGATATCGGCGCTGGCGGCGAAGTGTCTGATGTCCCGGTAGAAGCCGATCGTGTACGAGTCCCAGTGGGCGCCGGCTACCCGCTTGAAGATCAGGTTCTCCGGCAGGCCGATCGCGGCCCGGTACCGGTTCTCCATCCGCCGCTCCTCCAATAGCGCCTCCCGCTGACCCGGCAACGCCACGAACATCTCGACGTGATAATAGGAGTTCTCCCCGAACGCCTCCGCCACCACGTCCGGTGGCGGACCGAGGACGTACACCTCCTCACGCCAGGCCACAAGCTGTTCGACGGCCCGTTCGAACGCCGGCCACGGCAGGCGGGCCGCCCGCCCGGCGGTCGCCCGTCGGAAGGCGCGCTCCTGACTGTAATACTCGCTAAAGCTGCCCATGGGGAAGAGCAGCAGCAGGTCCCAATGGTCGCCCTGGCTGTGGCGCATCATGAACGGCGGCTCGCCGATCATCCGGTAGGTGGGCATGCGGTCGACGTACATGTCGATGACGTCGAGCAGCTCACCGGGCGCGGCCCGCAACAACAGAGTTCGGTACAGGTACTCGCCCTCGTTCGCGGGCGCTTGGAATGCGAGTGTGACGGCGAGAAGGATGGCGATCATCGTGTCCCTCACTCGTTGGGGTGTTCGGCTATCGCGAGACCACGGCTACCAGGCGATCGGGTGACAGATGGCAGGTCAGCACGATACGGTCGTATCGATCGGTCATCTCCAGCGCGGCCTCGGCGGCCTCCAGGGCGGCCGTCTCCAGCTCCTTGTTGTCGACCATGTTGAGGATCGGGATAACCCGCATCTCACCGGTGCCTTTCAGGGACCCGTCGGGGTCGGCCAGCAGCCGCGCGATGTGGGCCGGCCGGACCGTTTCGCCGTAGCGGGCGCCGGTTACCTTTTCCACGCGGTGAAGCCGATGGGCGATCTGCTCGGTCAACGGCTCGCCCATCGCCCGGGCGGAGACGACGGGAAGGACGGTGGTCGTGCCGATCGGGATCACGGGCTCGTCCGCGGTGGGGGCCTTGATCCAGCGCCTGCGTGCCCCGTCGCCTTTCACCAGCAGGAGATCGAAGACGCGGGCCTCCTGGATCTCTTCCAGCAGCTGTGAGCTGAGGCCGCCGTAACGGGCCCGCTTGACCTCCGGCCGGGCGAAGGCGACCAGGGGGTGGCGCCTGGCGGCCTGGAGCACGGCGTCGACCAGCTCGCCCCCCTCGGCGATCACTTCGTAGGCTCCGAGCCGACTGGGAAAGCGCGCGGTAGGTACGGTGGAGGTGAGGCCAACGCGACCGGGGTGGGTTGTCGCGAGGTGATACAGCGTGGTCTTCTTGCCTCCGGCACCGACGGCGCAGGATGTGCCCGTGCGGCTCTCCAGGACATCGACCAGGTCGTTCATCGGACCGCCCCTCCGTCGAGCACCGTCGCCTCGACCGAGAGGATGCGGGGCAGGAATCCGGCGATGATCTCCCAGCTGTCGCCGCTGTCGCGGCTGACGAACAGATGCCCGCTCGAAGTCCCGAAATAGATGCCAGGCGGGTCCAGCGAGTCGACATCGATCGCCTCGCGGAGGATCGTCACGTAGGCGTTTTCTCGGGGCAGGCCCCCGGTCAGCGGGGACCAGGTCGCCCCCGCATCGCGGCTGCGATAGACCGTGATGGCGCCGCCCACGGTGGTTCGCATGTGACTGCTCTCTTCCGGGATGACGAAGACGGTGTCGGCATCGTGCGGGAGGGTGGCGATGGCGTATCCGAAATCGCTCGGCAGACCCTCGGTGATCTCGTTCCAGCTCGCACCCCGGTCGTCGCTCCGATAGCTGCCGGTATGGCTCTGCTCGTACAGCCTGTCCGGGTTCGCCGGGCTCATCACGATCCGGTGCACGCAGTGCCCCGTCTCCGGCCGCGTGTCGGCCAGGTACTCGGCTCGCACCCCCCGGTTGCAAGGCGTCCAGGATCCGCCGCCGTCGTCGGTTCGGTAGACACCGCCTGCGGACACCGCGGCGTAGATCCGATTGCCGTCACGCGGGTCGACGTAGATCGAATGTAGCGCCAGGCCCCCCTTCGCCGGTTGCCACGTACTCGCCGTCGGGTGCCGGTTGAGACTCGAGACCGCCTCCCAGCTGTCGCCGCGATCCCGACTCACGAACAGACCGGCGGGCTCGATCCCCGCGTACAGCGTCTCGGGATCCTCCGAGTGACCCACCGCCAGGTACCAGATCGCGCTGGCCTCGCCGGCTTCCGCCGGGCCGTGTCGGGGCACCTCCGGCAGAACCTGCCAGCTCCGGCCGCCGTCCTCGCTTCGGTAGACGTGGACCCCCCACACCATGTGAGTCACCGCGGCATAGGCGTATCGGGGGTCGCGGGGATCCAGGATGGCGTGATACACCTCGTAGCCGGGCAGAAGCGGGCCCTCCAGCCGCCATTCGCGCCGGGCGCCATCCGCGATGGCGCGGAAGAGCCCCTTTCGCGTGCCTACCAGCAGTACGACTCGCTGCCCGCCGTCCCGGTCGATTTTTCCCTCCCCGTCAGAGTATGCCGAGATCCCTCCCCGACGTGCCCTGAATCTTTCCGGTCACCCACTCGCGGACAAGATGGCAGATTATCGGTGGAGATCTACCGAAGCGTCTGGAGTCTCGATGTATGGAAGCGAGCCTGGTGGAGGGCGGCCGGGCCGGCGTCCTGTGGTGGGCATCGGCTATTGGAAAAGCCGCGAGAACCTATGGGCGCGCATCATCGTCCACGCCCTCCACGCCCTCATCGACGCTTTTCCCGCGATGACACTCATCAAGTCAGGCTAGACGGACAGTCGGTGATTTGGTATGTCTAAAAGGGATAGGGCAGTTCCGTCATTCTGTGCAGACGATCTTGCCGTCCGTCGTGACCGGGATGCCGGCAGGTGGGGAGGCGTTACCGATGTATAAGCCGCACTCGACTGGGGTCGCCGCGTGCACCGCCTTCGCGGACCAGCCGTTGCCGGCGACTTCGGTGATGTTCACCGTCACGTTCGGGGTCTTGTTGAATTCGAGCTTGGAAACGTCGTCCGCGTAGGCATTGTAATGGCTGAAGTACGACTCCTGGGCCGAGATCAATGAGTGGAGATCGCCCTGCAACTGCGCACGGTACGCCTTCTCCCGCGCCGACCCGAACTGCGGTATCGCGATGGCGGTGAGCAGTCCGATGAGCACGACGACGATGAGCAACTCGATGAGCGTGAAACCGGTGGCAGACCTCCTCACGGACGGTGCAGCCGTTTTCCTATCGCTCACTGCGATGTCTGCCATCTATCTAACCTCCCGAGGCTGGGTCAACTCGCCCGAAACCTCAGTCGACGAGAGAGCAATGTTCGTGCCCGGGTGGTCGAGAACTTAAATAGTTGTCAGGTAACGACATACGATTTCCAGTCGTGCCGTATCTTGCATCGGTTGTTGGTTCCCGACCGCATATTGCAAAGCCGCACGCGGAGTGCGGCGGTCAAACTGACCGCTTGCGAGGATTGACCCTGGCGCAGGTGCCCTATATTACAAACACTCGCCCGAGCCCTTCGATACAACGCGGCAGTGCCGGTGGCGGTTGGGAACGCCGGATCCCCGGACGCGTTCAGTAGTGGAGCACGCTGAAGTGACGCGGAGGCGGTAGGGCGACGATCAATGAGAAAGAGCCGAGCATGAACGTACTACACCCGTTGTTCGTGCACCTTCACATCGCGTTTCTGCTGATGGCGTTTCTTGCCATGGGCTACTGGCTGGCCAAGGGGTTGGGCTCGTCGGTGTTCGACGACAAGATCTATCGTTTCGCGCGTGCATGCACGAAACTGGGCGTGGTGTTCATCGTGCTGTCGATGTTGGCAGGGGTGAGAGATGGATTTCAGGGGACGATCGCCCGGTTCAGCGGGCCGCACGGGGGGTGGCTGGCGGCGAAAGCGTCGGCGGCGACGTTGATGTTGGCGGTCTACGGGCTCTTCCTCTACTTCAGCGGGAAGAAGCCTCGCTACCTGCAGGAGGATCCCCGGATCCTAGCCTGGTGCCTGACCACCCAGCTGGTGGGAGTGCTGTTGATGATCGCGATCACGACGATCGGGACGATGTTGGTGTACTATAGAGGCTCTTTGCCCGCCTTCGCCCTCTAGCACGATGGGTCCACGAATCGTCATAGCCGGCGGTGGTTTTGGAGGTCTGTACGCCGCGCTGTATCTGGCTCGCTCGCCGGATCGTCCCCGTGGCATGACGATCACGCTCATCGACCGAAAGAACTTCTTCACCTTCACGCCGTTGCTCACCGAGGTGGGGAGTGGCTCGCTGGGGCGCGAGCACGTGACGCAGCCGTATCGCGTCTTTTCATCGAAGCACGACTTCGATTTTCTCCAGGCGAAGATCGAGCGGCTGAACGTGGCGGACGGTGAAGTGGTGACCAACGTAGGGTCGGTGCCCTATGACTATCTGGTTCTGGCCCTCGGCAACGAGCCGCGCTATTTCGGTCTCGAGGATGTGGAACGTGCCGCCATGCCGTTTCAGACGCTGCGCCACGCCCTCGCTCTGCGCAATCGGGTCGCCGGTCTGGTGGAACGGATCGAGCACGAGCCCGATGAGGAGGCCCGGTCGGCGATGCTGTCTTTCGTGGTCGCCGGTGGAGGACCGGCGGGGACCGAGGTCGCCAGCGAGCTGCGCCATCTGCTGCGCGAAGTCGTCCCGCTCTATTACGAGATCGATGTCCGGCCCCGCATCGCTCTGGTGGAGGCCGACGACGAGATCCTCGGCGGCTTCGATCCCCAGTTGGCGGCCGAGGGCCGTCGCGTCCTGGAACGCCGTGGCGTCGAGGTCTGTGTGGGCGTCCGCGTGGCCGGTTACGAAGACGGCGAAGTACGTCTGAGCGATGGGCAACGGATCCGCGCCTCCACGCTCATCTGGACCGCTGGCGCGGAACCGAGCCGGGTCATACGCGAGAGCGATCTGCCGCGGAGCGACGGCGGGGGCGTTGCGGTGGATGACTACCTGCGGGTGGAAGGCCACCCGAACATCTACACGGTCGGCGATTGCAGCCACGTGATCAACGCCCGCACCGGCGAACCCTATCCTAACGTCGCGCCGATCGCGATCAACCAGGGCGTGCGTGCGGCGGGCAACATCGAGAACGACATTGTCGGACGACCGCTGGAAGAGTATCAGGCGCACTACGCGGGGAAGATCGTGTCGTTGGGCGCCGGGCAGGCCCTGGTGGAGACGCTGGGATTTCGATGGACCGGTCGGCCGGCGTGGTGGATGTATCGTCTCGTCTATCTGTTGAAGCTGGTGGGTGCCCGGCCGAAGGCCCGGGTCGCGGTCACGCTGGCCCTGAACCGAATGTTCGCGCCCGATCTGAGCTACGAGGGGCTGGCGGGCGAGCCGTTGCCCGGCGAGAACTGAAGGGGTCGTGGGATCGTCGGGTCTGCCGGAAATTGTTGACAGTGGCGGATCCTGGATTTACTGTTCATGGCTCGGTAGTGGGCCGGCTGGGCAGGCCACCTTAGCGGGAACCCGAGGGGGTGTAAGCAGAGAATGGTAGAGGTCACGGTCAACGAAGGCGACGATCTCGACCGCGTGCTTCGACGCTTCAAGCGACAGGTTCAGAAGGCCGGAATCTTCACTGACCTCAAGCGCAAGAAGCATTACGAGAAGCCGAGCGAGACCCGCAAGCGTAAGCGGAACGCGGCCCGACGGCGAAGTCGCCGCACCCGGCGCTCCGACAGGTAGATGCCCCACCACCTCCGCCCCGGCCCCGGCCCGATCGTCGGCGCCGGGGCTTTTTCATTGCGATCCTGGATGACGGATGACAGGACTGGCTGAACGCTTCCGATCACACGTGGAGACACGGAGACTCCTGCCCGACGACGCGGCGATCACCGTCGCTCTGTCGGGAGGGCTCGATTCGACCGTCCTGTTCCACTTGCTCCTCGAGGCGGCGCCGCGCCATAGGTGGTCGGTCTCGGCGGGGCATTTCGACCATCGGATGCGGACCGGCAGCGCCGACGACGCGGCCTGGGTGGCGGAGCTGTGCGAGAGGCATGGCGTGCCTTGCGTCACCGGCCGCGCCTCCCGAGTCCCGCGCAGCGAGGCCGACGCCCGCAGGCTTCGTTACGAGTTTCTCCACGCCGCCTGTCTGCAGCTCGGGTCCGAGCTGTTGGCCACCGCTCATCACGCGGACGACCAGGCCGAGACCGTACTCTTCCGTCTGCTTCGCGGCAGCGGTATGAGGGGGTTGGCAGGGATCCCGGCGCGTCGCGATCCCGGCGTGGTCAGGCCGCTTCTCCCCTTCTGGCGCCGCGAGCTCGAGGCGTTCGCTCGCGAACGGGGTCTCGACCACCGCGTCGACCCCGGCAACGCCGATCCCTCGTTCGCTCGCAACCGCCTCCGCGGTCAGCTGATCCCCTCACTGGAGGCTCGGGGGCACCCCCGACTCCGTGAACGCCTGCACCGCTTGGCCGAGCTGGCGAGCCGGGCCTCGGCGGTCGTGGAGCAGCGCGTGATGGAAGCGGCGGTTCCTCTGGTTTTGGAGGCCTCGGAAAGCCGTATAGTAGTTGCACGTACAGGTTTGCTGGCCTATGATACGAGTGCCCGGGCACATCTCTTGCGCGCGCTCGCGGCGCGCGTGGCGAAACGCCCGGGACGGGTCGGAACGCACGTCGCCCTCGCGTTTATTAACAGCTGTTCAAGTGGGCGCCGGATCGACCTCGCCGGCGGTCTTTCGATCGCCCGGGAGTTCGATCGGTTCATCATCGAGAGGCGATCGAGCGCGCCGGCCCGGGATGACGTCCTCAACTTGCCCGACGTTAGAGAGGGTGAGGACGGGCTTTGGATCGGCGGCCGGCACTGGCGAGTGCGCTGGTCGTGGGCCGATCGGGGCCAGGCGGTGCCGGACCGAGCCGCGGCGGCCTGCTTCGCGGTCGAGGAGCTCCGACCGCCGGTCACGCTGCGGAGCTGGGAGCCCGGTGATCGGATCGAGCTGCCTTCGGGCACCCGGAAGCTGAAGAAGTTGTTCTGCGACCGGAAGGTCCCTCGATCGCAGCGTTCTCGGTACCCGCTGCTCGCCGATCGAGATGGAGTGCTCTGGGTGGTGGGCCTGGCACGGAGCCGTCGGGCCGTGCCCGGGGTCGATGTCGGTGAAGGGCGGGTCCTCGCGGTCAGGGTGGTGCGTGAGAGATGAGCGAGCTCGCAACCCGGTATCCCGATCTCGAACGGGTCGTGTTCAGCCAGGAGCAGATCGCGGCCCGGGTTGAAGAGCTCGGTCGTGAGATCGACTCGTTCTATGGCCCCGAGGACGAGCTGCTCGTCGTCGGCCTGTTGAAGGGCGCGTTCGTGTTCACGAGCGACCTGGTTCGGCAGTTGGAGGGGCGCGCGGTGACGGTCGATTTCCTCACCGCGGCGCTTTACGGCCACGGAACTGACTCGAGCCGCGAGGTGCGGTTGCACCAGGACCTGACGGCATCGGTGGAAGAGCGCCACGTGCTGCTGATCGAGGACATCGTCGACAGCGGGAAGACGCTCAACCGAATCGGCGATCTGCTGGCGGCGCGAAAGCCGCGGTCGTTGGAGGTATGCGCGTTCCTGCACAAGCGTATCGCAGACGGGTTGAGGTACGAGCCCCGTTGGGTCGGGTTCGACGCTCCGCCCGATTGGCTAGTGGGTTACGGGCTCGACCTCGGGGAGCGGTACCGACACCTGCCATTCGTCGGCGCCATCGCGACCGGGGAAGAGTGAGTCAAGAGTTAGAGGTCCATAGAGATGCCGGAAACGAATCCGAACCGCGGTGAGCCCGGCTCGCGTTTCGGCCGTATGTCGAGGAACCTGGCCTTCTGGGTCCTCGTCATCATCGTGCCTTTCATCGTCATCCAGCTCGTCGGCTCCTCCCGCAAGGAGACGCAGGAGCTCGGCTACACCGAGTTCCTCCATCAGCTCGACCAGGGCAACGTGCTGAAGGTCACCGTCATCGACGGTAAGCAGCTCGAGGGTGAGCTGCGAGCCCCGATCGGTGGTCAGGATTCCGGCCGCGAGTTCTGGACCAAGGTGCCGGTGCTGGCCGGCGAGGATCTGCTCACGCGGCTGGAAAACAGCGGTGTGGCCATCGAGGCCGAGGATGCCCGGCCGAACTGGATCGGACTGCTGGCCGGAGCGTTGCCGTGGATTTTCCTGTTCGGCCTGATGCTCTTCTGGTTGCGGCAGATGCAGGCCGGCGGCTCCCGAGCGTTCTCGTTCGGGAAATCGAAGGCGAAGCTGCTCTCCGGTGACACGCCCAAGGTCACTTTCGCGGACGTGGCGGGATGTGACGAAGCGAAGGACGAGCTGCAGGAGACGATCGACTTCCTCAAGGACCCGTCTCGCTTCACCCGACTCGGCGGCCGGCTGCCCAAAGGCGCGCTGCTGGTGGGTCCGCCCGGCACCGGGAAGACGCTCCTCGCCCGCGCCGTGGCGGGCGAGGCGTCGCGGCCGTTCTTCACCATCTCGGGCTCGGACTTCGTCGAGATGTTCGTCGGCGTCGGCGCCTCCCGCGTGCGCGACCTGTTCGAGCAGGGCAAAGCGCACGCGCCGTGCATCATATTCATCGATGAGCTGGACGCGGTCGGCCGACATCGCGGCGCCGGTCTGGGCGGCGGTCACGACGAGCGCGANNCAGCTGCTGGTCGAGATGGACGGCTTCGAGTCGAACGAGGGCGTCATCCTGATCGCGGCGACCAACCGTCCCGACGTGCTCGACCCGGCGCTCCTGCGCCCGGGCCGTTTCGACCGGCAGATCGTGGTCGACGCCCCGGACGTCAAAGGGCGCGAGGGGATCCTCAGGGTCCACACGAGGAAGATTCCCCTGGCCGACGACGTGGATCTCGGCAAGCTGGCGAAGGCGACCCCCGGGATGAGCGGCGCCGACCTGGCCAACATGGTCAACGAAGCGGCCCTGCTCGCCGCGCGCCGGGACAAGGATCGCGTCGATATGAAGGACCTGGAGGAGTCGAAGGACCGGGTCCTGCTGGGCGCCGAGCGCCGCAGCATGGTGATCAGCGAGGAGGAGCGCCGCCTGACGGCCTACCACGAAGCGGGCCACGCGGTGGCCGCGAACTACACGGAGGGGTGCGATCCGCTCCACAAGGTCACCATCGTCCCGCGGGGCCGGGCCTTGGGCCTCACCTTCTCCATGCCCGAGGATGACCGCCACAACTACTCGAAACAGTACCTGAGGGCCCAGCTCGTCTACGCCTACGGCGGCCGCGTCGCCGAGGAGCTGATCTTCGGACCGGAGATGATCACCACGGGCGCTGGCAACGACATCGAACGGGCCACGGCCCTGTCGCGCCGCATGATCAGCGAGTGGGGGATGTCCGAGAAGATCGGTCCGATGCACGTGGGCGATCGCGGCGAGGAGATCTTCCTGGGACGCGAGCTCGTCGAGCGGCGCGAAGTGAGCGAGGAGATGGCTCAGCTGGTCGATTCGGAGGTCCGAAATCTCCTCGACGAGGCCTACGACATGGCCAGCGGCGTGATCCGCGAGAACGAGGACAAGCTGCACAGGCTCGCGCAGGCGCTGCTCGAGCGTGAGACGCTGGATTCCGACGAGATCAAGCTGATCTTCGAAGGGAAAGAACTGCCGCCGCTCCCCGAGGAACTGCTCCCCGAAGATGGCAAGGGGCAGAGCGGCAGGCGCGAGTCGGAGTCCGGAAAGACGGCCGGCGGCGTAAATACGAAGCTCGAGCCCGCGGCAGCGAGCGAGAGGTCACAAGGTAAAGCGACCAAGCCCGAGACATCGCGATGATGGCAAGAACCGCGGCGCGTGAGGGGAACCCCCATTCTCTTCCGGCCGTGGACCGCAGATACTGGCGCACGGCGCGCCGGACGATCGACCTCGAGAAACCGGTGTTGATGGGCATTCTGAACGTCACGCCGGATTCTTTTTCCGACGGAGGTCGCTTCTTCGATCGGGACTCGGCGCTTCGCCAGGCGGACGCTCTGGTCGAGGGCGGTGCCGACATCGTGGACGTGGGCGGCGAGTCGACGCGTCCGGGTTCGGCTCCCGTGGATGTCGACGAAGAACTGCGGCGCGTTCTGCCGGTGATCGAAGCCGCGGTCGACCGGGTGGACGTCCCGATCTCGATCGACACGACGAAGGCGGCCGTGGCGCAGGCCGCGCTGGACGCGGGCGCGGAGATCGTCAACGACATCTCAGGTCTGCGATTCGACCCCCAGCTGGCCTCGGTCGTGGCCGAAGCGGGGGCCGGCCTGGTCGTCATGCACATCCGCGGGCAGCCGCGGACGATGCAGCAGGACACGCACTACGACGACCTCGTCGGCGAGGTCATGGCGGGGCTGCGCGAGTCGACGAGCCGGGCGATCGCCGCCGGCTGCGAGGCAGACGGGGTCGTGATCGATCCGGGGATCGGTTTCGGCAAGACGGCGGAGGGCAACGTGATCCTCCTGAACTCGCTCGATCGGTTCCAGGAGCTGGGATTCCCGATTCTGGTCGGGCCGTCCCGTAAATCGTTCATCGGCAAGATCCTGGATCTCGACGTGGGGGAGCGGGTCGAGGCGACGATCGCAGCCTGCGTCGTTTCGTTCATGAGGGGAGCGAGGATTTTCAGGGTGCACGATGTCCAGCCGACACGTCGCGCGCTGGACATGGCGAGTGCGATAGCCAGGTGGGGAAGCGGTGCAGAGTCTGATTGAACGAATCAGCTTCCTCAGGCCCGATATCTCGGACCTGATCCAGATCGCGGTAGTGGCGTATCTCTTCTATCGCCTCCTGCTGCTCTGGGCCGGCACGCGTGCCCTCCAGATGCTGTTGGGTCTGATCCTGTTGTTCGCCGCCTACGCGCTGGCCGAGATCCTGCAGCTGGAGCTTCTCCGCTACCTCCTGGGCTTCGTGTTCACCTACGGCGTGCTGGCGGCGATCATCATCTTCCAGCCCGAGCTTCGCGGCGCGCTGACGCGTCTCGGCCAGACCCGGTTCTGGCGCTACCTGTCCCGACCCGAGCAGCGCTCCGAGACCCTCGAAGGTCTCTCGCAGGCGGTCGAGACGCTGGCCCGCAAGCGGATCGGGGCGATCATAGCCATCGAGCGCGAGGTGGGCCTCGAGGAGTACGCTCGTCGTGGGGCGCCGGTCAACGCGCCGGTCACCCCGGAGCTGATCGAAGCGATCTTCACCCGCTACGGCCCGCTCCACGACGGGGCCGTAATCATCCGCGGACAGAACATCCTCGCCGCGCGCTGCATCCTGCCCCTCACCCAATTTCCGGTCACCGACCGCAGCCTCGGCACCCGTCATCGCGCGGCGATCGGCCTCTCCGAGGAGACCGATGCGATCGTGATCGTGGTCTCCGAGGAGACCGGCGCCATCTCCATTTCGCAGCGCGGGCGGTTGGATCGCAACGTGTCGGGCGAGCGTTTGCGCGAGGTTCTGGGCGCGAAAGGCTCCAGCCGCTCGCAGTTGGCCGCCAGCGCGGGCGCCCCCCAGCAAGCCCCATCGGGCAGCGCCTCCGGCGAGCTCAGTCTCGTTGACAGGAGCAGCTCGGCGTCGTAGGCTTTCCTGTTAGCATCAGCACGTACAGAAGGCAGGGTCGGGCCCGAACGCGGCCATGGAACAGCGAGGTTTCCCTTGCAATCGGAAGCTCAGTACGCACTACTCGAGCTGTTCAGGGACGGGGGCGTGTTCATGTACTTCCTCGTACTCTGTTCGCTCCTGGCTCTCGGGGTGATGATCGCCAAGTTCTACTTGCTGTTCGTGGCCCATCGCGAGAGCAAGCGGCTGCTGGATGACGTGCAGGAGAAGTCGAAGAGCCCCGACAATATCGAGGGGATCATCGAGATGGCGGACGAGACCGAGGGCCCGGTGGCGGCGATCCTGTCGTCCGGGCTGCGGCGCGTGCGGGAGCGGGGCCAGGGCGACAAGGACGTGGAGAAGGCGATCCAGACGACCGGCTCCATCGAGCTGGGATTTCTGGAGCGCGGGATGGTGGTGCTGGCCACGATCGCCAACGTGGCGCCTATGCTGGGTTTCCTCGGAACGGTGGCCGGTATGATCGTGGCGTTTGGTGCCGTGGCCGAGGCGGGTCAGATCGAGGCCGCACTCGTGGCCGGGGGAATCAAGGTGGCGCTGATCACCACCGCCACCGGATTGACGATCGCCATCCCGGTGAACATCGCCTACAACTTCTTCGTGACCCGCATCGACCAGCTGATCATCGACATGGACCGGGGAGCCGACATCGTCCTCGACATGTCCGCTCTCGCTAGGGCGCGCAGCTGACCGGAGAACAGGAAACGAAGTCATGGCGCTGCTGAACAGAAAGACCAAGGTAAGCGACGAGATCCCCACAGCCTCGATGGCGGATATCGCGTTCCTGCTTCTGATCTTCTTCCTCACCGTCACGGTGTTCGAGGAGGAGAAGGGGCTGCCGATCGTGTTGCCGGAAGCCGCCGCCGAGCAGGTCGAGGTCTCGCAGAAGAACATCATCCACTTCCTCGTCAACGAGGACGGCTCGGTCACGATTCGCCGCGGAGAGAGCCAGGCCGAGCAGGTGGTCGCCGCCAGCGAGGTGGAAGGGATCATGCGTCAGGAGATCGGCGCCAATCCCGACATCATCGCGGCGGTCAAGACAGCGCCCAACGCTCCGTACCGACACATGATCGCCGTGCTGGACGGATTGCAGGCGGCGGCGGCGCAGCGGATCTCACTACAGCTCTGGGAGAGGTAGCGATATGGCGGGGAAAGGCGGTCCCTTCGAACGCAAGTCGAAGGTAGCGAGCGAGATTCCCACCGCCTCGATGGCGGATATCGCGTTCCTGATCCTCATCTTCTTCATGGTGTCGACGACTATCCGTCGTGAGCAGGACCGCGACCTGGTCTTCCCGAAGGCCGAGGCGACTCAGAAGATCGACGAAAAGCGGAAGAACATTTTGCACGTCTGGATCGAACCGGACGGCGAAGTGTATATTAATGATAGAAATATACCCATGGATCTCGTGGCCGAGACGGTCCTGCCCCTCTACCGGGAGAGCGACCGCCGGCTGATGGTGGCGATCCGGGGTGACCGCGATGTTCCCTATCGGTTCGTTAACGCCGTTACGGAGCAGTTGCGCGAAGCGAACGCCGTCCGGGTCTTCTTCCACACCGACAAGGAGAGCCGGGTCCGGCGCGAGAGGAGGTAGTCCCAATGGCAGAGAAGAGCGCGGAAGAGAAGCACGCGTACCACGTAAACGCGAACGACCGGTTCAAGCGCTCGGCCGAACAGTGGCTTTACGGCGGCATCATCGTCGCCACCGTGTTCCACTTCGGCCTCTTCAAGTTCTTCCCCGAGCTCACGGCCTCCGATGTCAGCTTCGGCGTCAACGAGTTCGAGGCCATCGAGCTGCCCCCCGAGGTCGACATTCCGCCGCCGCCGGAGCAGATCTCCCGGCCCGCGGTCCCCGTCGTCGCCGCGGCGGAGCTCGAGGAGGACATCACCATCGCGCCGACCACCTTCGAAGAGAACCCGGTGGAGAACCTGCCGCCGCCCCCCTCGGACGCCAGCCGGCTCGGCGACCAGCCGGTGTTCACGCCGATGGAGGTGCGGCCGGAACTGAAAAACTCGCGTGAGATCCAGCGCCTCCTCGATCGACTGTATCCAAAGATGCTGAAGGATGCCGGCATCGGCGGCACCGTCCAAGTATACGTCTTTATCGATACCGAGGGGAACGTCCAAAACGCACAGGTGAACGAGAGCTCGGGGTACGAGGCGCTCGACCAGGCGGCGCTCGAAGCCGCTTACCAACTGAGGTTTAGCCCGGCCCTCAACCGGGACAAGAAGGTCCCGGTGTGGATCTCGCAGAACATCACGTTCAGCGTCACGGGCTGAGCGGCCGGCTGAGAAGCCGGGGCGTTCCGGCCCGGTGCCGCCTTTCCGGTGGCGCCGGGCTTTTTACTTGATCGGCCTATACAGGCCGCGTAACTTTGCTTGATTATGTATCTTGAGCGACTAGAGCGGTCGCTGGCCGATGTGCGCCGCCGCATCAGCGAAGCCTGTGAGCGCGTCGGGCGTTCCGACCCCGAGGCCGTGACGCTGGTGGCGGTCACCAAGGGCCATCCGCTCCCGGCGCTCGAGGCCGCCCGGGACGCCGGCCTGGAAGTGATCGGCGAGAGCCGGGTACAGGAGGCCGAGGAGAAGTTCGAGATGGCGGGCGACCTGGGCCTCGACTGGCACATGGTCGGCCATCTGCAGCGCAACAAGGTGAAGACCGCACTGCCGATGTTCGAGCTGATCCACTCGGTCGACTCGCGTCGGCTGGCTCGGGAGATCGAGAAGGAATCGGGGAAGCGAGGACGCGAGACGTCGGTTCTCGTCCAGGTGAACGCGTCGGGCGAGGCGAGCAAGTACGGTTTCGCCGTCGAAAGTGCATCCGATGAAGTGCACGAGATCTGCGCCCTCGAGAACGTCAGGGTGCTGGGGCTCATGACGATGGCGCCGTATACTGACGAAGAGGCCGTGCTGCGGAAGACATTCCGGCGCACCCGGGAGCTGTTCGACCGTTGTGCGGACGGGATCGCCCGATTCGAGGCGCGGCATCTGTCGATGGGCATGACGAACGACTTCGAGATCGCCGTGGAAGAGGGCGCCACTATGGTGCGGTTGGGCACAGCGCTGTTTGGGGAGAGGTAGGTCGCTATGATAGACCTGACACCACTCGACGTACGAAAGAAGAAGGGCGACTTCCGGCGCTCGGTCCGGGGGTACGACCCGGAGCTGGTCGACGATTTCCTCGACATGGTAGCGGAGCGGCTCGAGGAGCTGGTCAAGCAGAACGTCGCGTTGACCGAACGGGCCGAGCACCTGCAGGAACAGGTCGCGTCGTTTCGCGAGCGCGAGAAAGCACTCAACGAAGCCCTCGTCACCGCGCAGCAGCTGCGCACCGACGCCCAGGCGCAGGCCGACCGGGAAGCCGAACTCGTCCGCCGCGAGGCGCAGAGCCAGGCCGAGCGGATCATCGAGGAGGGGCAGCGTTCGGCGCGAGAGCTTCAGCGCGACATCGAAGCGCTTCATGCACGGCGCCGTCAGTTCATCCGGGCGTTCCGTACGTTGATCGACCGCTACCTGTCCGAGCTCGAGGTCGAGGAAGCGCGGCTGAGCGAGATCTCGAGCGATGCGGGCCCGGCCCGAACGTCGGCGTCCCCGGGACCGGAGGCCGACGCTGATCGCGTGGAGCCCGAGGGCCCGTCGGGCGAAGCCGACTCCGGCGACGCGCCGGCGCAAGACGAGGAGAGCGAAAAGGCACAGAAGGAATGGCTCTCTTCGCTCGTGTTGGAAGGTGACCAGAAGGACCAGGACTCATGAGTCGTCCCGACGCTGCTGATCTGCTCAAGCGCATCAGGGACACGGTCGCGGCCGTCCGCGAGCATACGAAGCTCGAGCCCCGACTGGCCGTGATCCTGGGCACCGGCCTGGGCCGGCTGGCGGAGGAGATCGAGACCGAGACGTCCATCCCGTACGAGGAGCTCCCGGATTTCCCGATCCCCACGGTCGAGAGCCATAGCGGGCGACTGCTGTTCGGCCAGCTCGCCGGTCAGCCGGCCGTGGCGATGCAGGGTCGCTTTCACCTGTACGAAGGGTATAGCCTGGAGCAGGTGACTTTTCCGGTGCGGGTGATGCGCGCGCTCGGCGCCGAGACGCTGATCGTGTCCAACGCCTGCGGTGGGATGAACCCGTTGTGGAGCGTGGGTGACCTCATGCTCATCGACGATCACATCAACCTCCTGGGCGACAACCCGCTCATCGGCCCGAACCCCGATGAGCTCGGACCGCGCTTTCCGGACATGTCGGAGCCGTACGACGCGGAGTTGCAGCGGCTGGCGATCGATGTGGCGATGGAGGAGAAGATCACGCTGCGCCGTGGGGTCTACGTGGCCGTGCCAGGCCCCAACCTGGAGACACGCGCCGAATATCGCTTCCTGCGGACGATCGGAGCCGACGTAGTCGGCATGTCCACAGTCCCCGAGGTGATCGTGGCCGTGCACGGCGGAATGAAAGTGCTCGGGATCTCGATCATCACCGATCGCTGTCTGCCCGACGCCCTCGAGCCGGCCAGCGTGGAAGAGATCATCCGCGTCGCGGGCGAGGCGGAGCCGAAGCTGACGCGATTGATCACGGGCGTGGTGGCCCGTTTGGGCTGATGCGATATGAGCGACAAGCTATACCGAGAGATACCCGAGAACCCGAACGAGCTCGAGGAAGACGTCCTCGCCGCTTGGGAACGGGAGAACACTTTTCAGCGCTCGCTGGAGGTAACGAGCGCAGGCGAGCCCTTCGTCTTTTATGAAGGCCCCCCGACCGCGAACGGGCGGCCGGGCATCCATCACATCATCGCGCGCACCCTCAAGGACACCTTCTGCCGCTATCACACGATGCTGGGGCGCTCGGTCACGCGCCTGGCCGGCTGGGACACCCACGGACTGCCGGTCGAGGTCGAGGCGGAGAAGGCGCTGGGCATCTCGGGCAAGCCCGAGATCGAGAAGGTGGGGATCGAGAAGTTCACCCAGGTGGCCCGCGAGCACATCTTCACCTACAAAGAAGATTGGGAGAAGCTGTCGCAGCGCATCGGGTTCTGGCTCGATTACTCTCGAGCCTACATCACCTTCTCGGCCAATTACGTGGAGAGCGTCTGGTGGGCCCTCTCCCGCTTCCACGAGAAGGGCTTGCTGTACCGCGGGCACAAGGTCGTTCCGTTCTGCCCACGTTGCGGCACGGGGCTGTCCAGCCACGAGGTGGCCCTCGGCTACGAGGACGTCACCGAGCCGGCGGTCACGGTGAAGTTCCCCATCGAGGGCCGGCCCGGCGAATACCTCCTCGCGTGGACGACCACCCCCTGGACGCTGCCGGGCAACATCGCCCTCGCGGTGAGCCCGATGATCGCCTACGTGAGGGCCCGGGTCGGGGACGCGGTGTTCTACGTCGCCGAGCGCCGGGCCGAGGATGTGCTGGGCGAGGAGCCCGAGGTCCTGGAGACCATGCCCGGCGGTGATCTGGCCGGGCTGCGCTACGAGCCGCCGTTCCCCTATCTGGCGGACGCCGTCGGCCGCGAGAACGGGTGGTTCGTGGCCGAAGCCGACTTCGTGACGGCGGAGGAAGGGACCGGGATCGTGCACACGGCCGTGATGTACGGCCAGGACGACTACGAGCTCGGTGTAGAACTGGGCTTGCCGATGCACCATCTGGTGGACGAGGAGGGTCGCTTCAAGGCCGAAGTCGAGCCGTGGGCGGGTGTGTTCGTCAAAGACGCCGATCCCCAGATCATCGAGGCGCTGAGAGAGTCGGGACGGCTTCTGGAGACGTCCGACTACACACACTCCTACCCCTTCTGCTGGCGGTGCAGCACACCGCTCCTCTATTACGCCCGCGACTCGTGGTACCTGCGCACCACGGCGGTGAAGGACGGTCTGCTGGCGAACAACGCCAGCGTCAACTGGCATCCGCCGGAGATCGGGCGCGGCCGCATGGCGGAGTGGCTCGAGAACAACGTCGACTGGGCGCTGTCGCGCGACCGCTACTGGGGCACGCCGTTGCCGGTCTGGATCTGCGATCGCGACGCTGGGCACATCGAGGTGATCGGCAACTACGAGGCGCTGGCCGAACGGGCGGGCATCGCGATCGACGGGGAGTTCGATCCCCACAAGCCGTACATCGATGAGCTGTCGTGGAAGTGCGGAGAGTGCGGCGGCACGATGAACCGAACCCCTGAGGTCATCGACACCTGGTTCGACTCGGGCGCCATGCCCTTCAGCCAGTGGCACTACCCGATGGAGAATCAGGACGCGTTCGATACGCACTTTCCCGCGGACTTCATCGCCGAGGGTGTCGATCAGACACGCGGCTGGTTCTACTCCCTGCTCGCGATCTCGACGGTTCTGTTCGATCGTTCGCCCTACCGGAACGTCGTCGTGAACGACCTGGTTCTCGACGCCGAGGGCGTCAAGATGTCGAAGTCGCGCGGCAACGTGGTCGATCCGTGGGATGCGATCGCCCAGTTCGGGGCCGACGCCATCCGCTACTACCTGCTGGCGGTCAGCAACCCCTGGTTGCCGAAGCGCTACGATCCGAAAGCGATCAGCGAAGTTCGGCGCAGATTCTTCAGCACGCTGACCGCGACGTACCGGTTCTTCGAGCTCTACGCCAACACCGAGGCCTGGAGGCCCGACGAGTTGCCACCGATCGAAGACCGGCCGCTGATGGACCGCTGGCTGCTGTCGCGTCTCGACGCACTCACCGCGGCCTGCGCGGACGACCTGAGACACTACGACGTAACCCACGCGATTCGGCGCATCGGCGAGTTCGTCGTCGACGACCTGTCCAACTGGTACGTGCGCCGTTCCCGGGCGCGCTTCTGGGGCACGCGAGCCGCGTCGCGCGAGACAATGAACGCCGCCTTCGCCACGCTCCACGAAGCGCTGGTCGCCGTCTGCCGGCTGCTCGCGCCCATGGCGCCGTTCCACAGCGAGTGGATTCACCGTGAGCTTACGGGCGGTTCCGTCCATCTGGAGCGGTATCCGGTGCCGGCCGGCCGCAACGACGCCTTGCTCGACGAGGCGATGACGTTGACCCGCAGGATTGCCGGGCTGGGCCGCGGCGCTCGCGACGGCGTCGGCATCAAAGTACGGCAGCCGCTGCGCGTCCTGTACGTCAGCGTCCCGGGCGGTCGCCCGGCGGGCATGAGCGACGAGATCATCGAGATCGCCAGTGACGAGCTGAACGTGCACAAAGTCGAGTTCGTGGCGGGGCCGGAGGAACTGGTCACCTACCGGGCCGAGCCGAATTTCGCCGCTCTCGGCCCGCGATTCGGTGGCCGTGCCCAGGAGATCGGTGCGGCGATCCGCAAGCAGGACAGCGATGGGCTGGTCGCGTGGCGACAGGAGGGCGGTGACCTGGACGTCGATGTCGACGAGGAGACCGTGCAGGTCCCCGCCGAGGCCGTGACGCTGGTCGAGGAGCCGCGAGAGGGGCTGGCGATCGGGTCCGAGGCGGGCGTGGTGGTCGGCCTCGATACGCGCCTCGACGATGAGCTGCGGCGCGAGGGAACGGCGCGGGAGCTGATCAACCGCATCCAACGGCTGCGCCGGGAAGCGGGCCTCGAACTGGACGACCGGATCCGTTTGGGTATCTTTGGGGCTCCCGAGGTCGCCACGGCGGCGGAAGCTCACCGCGATTACATCGCCGGCGAAGTGCTGGCTGTCGAGGTAGAGATCGGGCCGGGCGCCCCGGGTGGCGACGGGTACGAACACCTGAGGGAAATCAAGCTGGACGGCCGTGAAGCCGTGATCGGGGTCGAGGTCAGCTGAAACGGAACAGTCGGAGCCCGGTGAGCGTTCACCGGTAATGCGAGGTAGAATAGAATGCCACTAGCCAAGAAAGATCTGGCGCACTTCGAGCAGCGCCTTCTCGAGGAGCGAGAGAAGATAGTCAAGCAGTTGGCACAGTTCGACGAGTCCTTCTCTGATACGCTCCAGGGTTCGGACGGTGACCTGTCGGCTTACAGCTTTCACATGGCGGACCAGGGGACCGATGCGATGGAGCGCGAGAAGGCGTTCCTCTTCGCCAGCAAGGAAGGCCGTTTCCTGTTCCACATCGACGAGGCCTTGCGCCGCCTCTACCAGACGCCGGAAGCCTACGGCTACTGCCAGGAATGCGGCAACGAGATCGGTTTCGAGCGGCTGGATGCCCTGCCGCACGCTCGACTGTGCATCAGGTGCAAAGAGCGCGAGGAGAACGGTGACTCCTAACGGCTATTCCCGGGCGGAGGAAGCGACGCGGCGCGAGGAACTAGCTAGCGGGGTGGGCGTGCGCAGCAAGTTGGGCATACTCGCTGCTACCACCGGGTCGATCCTGTTCCTGGACCTGTTGACCAAGTTCGGGGTGCAAAACTCGCTGCATCTCTACGACTCGATACCGGTCATCGGCGACTTCTTTCGTCTAACCTATATCCATAACCCGGGCGCTGCGTTCGGGTTGCATCTGGGACCCTATTCGCGGTTCATCTTTCTGGGTCTCGCTTTCGTTGCGCTCGGCGTGTTGCTGGTCATGTATCGGCAGACGCCGGCCGAGGACAAGCTGCGGCTGTTCGCTATCGGCTCGATAGCGGGCGGCGCGTTGGGAAATGTCATCGATCGGATCCGATCGGCCGCAGGCGTGGTCGACTTTCTCGATTTCGGGATCGGGAACCTGCGCTGGCCGGTCTTCAACATCGCGGACACCGCGGTGACGATCGGTGCGATCCTGCTGCTCGCCTCGCTCTGGGCGGAGGACCAGCAGCAGCGCGAAAAAGGGACGAGTGAAACGAATTGAGGATGCGGACGGCACGGTAATCCATACGCTCCATGTGGACGAGCCCAGCGGGGAAAGGCTCGACCGCTATCTCGCCCAGGTCCTCTCGCTCTCCCGCTCACAATCCGCCGCGCTGATCGAGGCCGGCAACGTCAAAGTCAACGGGCAGACCCCCAAGAAGAGCCACGTCCCGGCGGTCGGGGACGAGATCGTCGCCGTGGTTCCGCCGCCCGATCCTCTGGAGGTCGAGCCCGAACCGATCCCAGTCGAGATTCTGTACGAGGACGATGCCCTGCTGGTCGTGAACAAGCCGGCCGGCATGGTCGTCCACCCCGCGCCCGGCCATTCGGCCGGTACGCTGGTCAACGCCCTGCTGCATCACGCTGGCAGTTTGTCGTCGATCGGCGGTTCGAGTCGCCCCGGCGTCGTTCATCGGCTCGATAAGGACACCTCTGGTCTGATCATCGTGGCCCGGGACGAATCGGCGCACCGACGCCTGTCTACGGCGCTGGCCCGCCGTCGCATATCGCGGAGTTATCTGGCGGCGTGCTGGGGACATCTGCCGCAGGACGAGATGGTAGTCGAGGCGGAGGTCGGACGCCATCGCCGCGATCGCAAGCGCATGGCAGTGGTCCCCGAAGGCCGACCGGCGATCACCGAGCTGCAGCTGCTCGAGCGCTGGCGGGCCGCCGACCTGCTGAGCGTTCGGCTGGGTACGGGCCGAACTCACCAGATCCGGGTCCACCTGCTGCACATCGGGCACCCGGTGGTGGGGGACCGGCAATACGCCGAAGGCTGGGAGCGCGGCATGTCTGGGGTGGGCCGATGGGCGCGGGACCTGGCGAATCGGGTGCCGCGGCAGTTCCTCCACGCGACGGAACTCCGTTTCCGACACCCACTTACGGGTCGTGAGCTGGAGTTCGTCGCGCCGTTGCCGGAGGACCTGGCGGAGGCCGCCGAGTGGGCCCGCCGGACGAGTTGACCGGCGTCTTAGTCGTTATTATACTTATACTTCCGCGTATCCCTCCCCCCAGGAAATTCCCCTGACCTTTGACCGTTTCGAGGTGCGACCCGGTGTCTCGTTCCGCCAGGCGCCAGATCCTGTTTGAAGTCGGCCCTCACCTGCTCGCTGCCGATGCTCAAGAGATTTGCGAAGTGCGAGAGCCGTCCAGAGCCACGCCGGTCCCCGGCTCGGTTCCCGGGATAGCGGGGCTCATCAACCTGCGCGGCACGCTCGTGGTTGCCGGCGAGCTTGCAACGCTGCTTGGTCTCGAGCCGCTGAAGAGCGAGGAGGCGACTCTGATTGTCTTTGAGGAGAGCGAACAACGCATCGCGCTGGAAGTCGATCGGTTGGTCGGTGTGAGCGAAGTCGATCGGGAGGAGCTCGATGTGAAGGGCGATCTTCTGGAGGCGCTCGGCGCGCGCGATCTGGTGGCGGGTGTCGGCCAGTACGAAGACCGCCCGTTCTTCCAGCTCGATATGAAGGCGTTGTTCGCACGCGTTCTCGACCGGGAAGGCGACGGTGATGGTGCGCGACAGCTCGGATCGCCAGGAGGATGGGAAGCCACATGAGCCGGACAGTTCTGATCGTCGATGACGCGATGTTCATGCGCACGATGATAGCCGACATTCTCAAGGGTGCCGATTTCGAGGTCGTTGGCGAAGCGTCGTCGGGCGTCGAAGCGGTTCAGAAATACCGAGAACTGAAGCCCGACCTCGTCACGATGGACATCGTGATGCCCGACATGGGCGGCATCGATGCGGTGCGCGAGATCATCAAAGAGGATCCGGGTGCCAGGATCCTCATGTGCAGCGCTATGGGGCAGCAGGGACTGGTGGTGGAGGCGATACAGGCAGGGGCTCGCGACTTCGTGGTCAAACCCTTCCAGCCCTCCCGAGTGCTCGAAGCTGTCCAGCGTCTACTGGGATGAGCCAGCAGGAAAAATACGCAGAGCTGTTTGCGGCTGAAGCGCGCGAGCATCTGGCTGAGATGAGTCGTGCGCTCGTCGTTCTCGAGAGCGAGCCGGGGGATCGCGACTCGCTCGACGCGATCTTCCGCTCGGTTCACACGATCAAGGGAATGGCGGCGGCGATGGGTTACGAGGTCGCGGCCCGGCTCGCTCACGCTATCGAGTCGGTCCTCGACGAGCTGCGTCAGGACAGACGCCAGGTCGACTCGGAAGTGATCGATTTGCTGCTCGACGGCACCGATCAGCTCGAGGAGGTCGTCGTCGCCACCGTCGAGGGCGAGAAGCTCCCCGACCCGGCCGTGACCATCGAGCGCCTCGTGCTCTGGAGACTGGCTGCGGACCAGGCGGACGACGCGGAGGATTCCGATGCCGATTCCGAGCCCGCTGAGACGACCGCAACGTCGCGGAGCAAGGCCGGCGCGATCGGGCCGGTGCCGGCAGGCCGTGGCCGACCCGGGCTCGGCGGTCGTGCCGATAGCCGGGTCCGTGTCGACATCCGGCGGCTCGACGCTCTGATGAACCTGATCGGTGAGCTGGCAATCGTTCGCGGACGGTTGCGGGCGCTGGCTGCCGAGACGGGCTTGAACCCGCTTCAGGAGGCCGTCGAGCGAGCGGGCGGCCTGATCAGCGAGATGCAGAGCGAGGTCATCGAGAGTCGCATGGTTCCGGTATGGCAGGTCTTCGACCGTTTTCCGCGCCTGGTCCGGGACGCAGCCCGCAAGCTGGACAAGGAGGTCGAATTCGAGATGAGCGGGAAGAACCTCGAGCTCGATCGCGCCCTGCTGGACGCGATCAGCGACCCGCTGGTCCATCTGCTTCGGAATGCCGTGGACCATGGCCTCGAGACGGCGGCGCAGCGCGCGAAAGCGGGCAAGCCGGCGGCAGGGCGGATCGAGCTGGCGGCCAGGCGCGAGAAGTCACGGGTGATCATCGAGGTCAGCGATGACGGCCGCGGCATCGACCGGGACGCCGTATTGAAGCAGGCGCGGGCCCAGGGGTTGATCGATGGCGACGGCACGACCTCCGACCAGGAGCTGTTCAGGATTATGGCGCGGCCGGGCTTCTCGACAGTGGAGAACGTGACCGAGCTCTCCGGCCGCGGCGTCGGACTCAACGTCGTCGAAGACGCGATCCGCGGATTGGGCGGTTCGGTCGAGCTCCAGACCGAGAAAGGCGTCGGGACGACCTTCAGGATGGAGATGCCCGTCACGCTGGCCATCCTTCGCGCGTTGCTCGTGGAGATCGGTGGCCAGGTCTACGCGATCCCCGCCACGTTTACCCGGGAAAGCATCGAGCTCGATGGGACGGCCGTCGCTCGGGCGCATGGCCGCGAATGGATCAGGTGGCGCGAGGATCGCGTGCCGCTCCTCCGGCTCGGGCGGCTGTTCGATGCCGAGCGTGGATCCGAGGTCGATAGCGATGACCTCCTGCATGTGGTGGCGCTGGAATTCGGCAGCTCGTTCCTGGCTGTCTCGGTGGATCGCTTCTTGGGTGAGGAGGAGATCGTCGTCAAGCCATTCGCCATGCCACTCGGTGCCGTTCCGGTCTTCTCAGGTGCGACCGTGCGACCGAACGGGTTGGCCGCGCTGGTCATCGATGTCGGCAGCCTCGCGAGATGGCCCGAAGAGCCGGACGCCCGAATACCATTAGCCAGCTAATCGAATGAACGAGTCACAGCAGCTCCGCGATCTCGAGCTCGACGCCTTGAAGGAAGTCGCGAACGTAGGCGCCGGCCATGCCGCCACGGCGCTCAGCCAGCTGACCAACCGCCGCGTCATGATCGACGTGCCCGAGGTCGCGGTCTGCCCCATCGAGGAGGCCGCCAACGCCGTCGGCAACGGGAATTCCGTCGTGGCCGCCGTGCTGATGCACGTCCTCGGCGACCTGACGGGGCGCAGCCTCTTGTTGTTCGAGAAGGAGTGCGCGATGCGGCTGGCTCAGATGCTCCTCGATCGAGAAGAGAGCGCCAGCCGGGTATTCGGGGAGCTGGAGCAGTCATCCATCAAAGAGACGGCCAACATACTGACCGGCGCGTACCTGAACGGATTGTCCGATCTTCTCGGTTTGATGCTAATCCCGTCGGTCCCCAGCCTGGCTGTGGATCTGTGCGGCGCGATCCTGTCGACCACGTACCTGAACTTCGGTCACGATCGCAGCTACGTCATAATCCTGGATACGCGGTTCAAATTCGAGCCCGGCGAATCGAGCATGGAGGGTCATTTCGTCCTGCTGCCGGACCCGGCGAGCCTGCGGGTGATCCTGAAAGCGGCACGGGTAAAGTAGGGCATGGCAAAAGCCGTTCACTCCGAGGGCGATCTCCGAGTTCTGCGGGCGCTCTCGAATCGTATCGACCCCGGTGACGCGGGCGCGTTCAACAACCTGGGCGTCGTGTACTATCAGAAGGGGCTGTTCGAAGAGTCGATCGAGCAGTTCCGGCGCGCGCTCGCCATCGATCCCAAGATGGAGGTGGCGCGCCGCAACCTCGACATCGCCTACCATCAGACCGGCTTCTACGACCGACAGATCGCGGGTCTGCTCGAGCGGCTCCGTGGCGACGAGTCCGACGACGACGCGCGCATGAAACTAGCCGAGGCCTACCTGCAGACCGGACGTGCCGACGACGCGATCGGTCATTACGAGACGCTGATCGCGAAGCGGCCGGGCGACGTTCAGGTGCTGGTCAAGCTGGGCACGGCCGAGAAGAGCCGCGGCGAGCTGAAGAAGGCGATCGACTGGTTCGAGCGGGCGCGGCGTGTCGACCCCGAGCGCCCGCTGGTCTACCTGCAACTGGGCGAGATCCTCTACAACCAGGGGATGAACGAAGAGGCGATCGCCCACCTGCGAAAAGCGCTGAAGTTGAACCCGGCGATCGCGGAGGCTCACCACCTGTTGAGCTTCGTGTACGGCGACATCGGGGATACCGAACGCGCCTCGCAGCACGCGCAGCGGGCGGCGGAGCTGAATCCTGCGGCGACGAAGGCTCAGACCAACCTGTCCCTCGATCGCTACAGCTCGGCGCGCTACGTCGAGCTGACCGGCAGCGAGGATCCGACGCTGTCCACCGACGGGAAGCAGGCGTTCGCCCACTACAGCCTGGGTGTCGCGTTCCGCGCCCGCGGCCTGTACGAGGAGGCGCGGCGCGAATTCCAGCGGGGACGCGAGGCCGGCGAGGACGAGGCCCTGCTGGACCAGGCGGAAGCCGAATTGGCTCTGTTGGAGGGCGATGCCGAGGGTGCTCTGCGCCGCTATGACAAGCTCCTCGCCGCGACGCCCGAGAGTCCGAAATTGTGGAACGAGCGCGGCGTAACCGTGCACCAGGTGGGACGCCTGGATGAGGCCGAGGAGTGTTACAACCGTGCGCTGCGGATCGATAGCGGCTATGCCCTGGCCTGGAACAACGTGGGGGTTCTGAACGCGCACCGCGTGGACACCGCCGCCGCCGAACGGGCGCTGCGGCGGGCGCTCGACGCCCGGCCCGAGCTGGACGACGCGCGGCTGAACCTGGGCCTGTTGTGGATGAAGAACGGTCGGCACGACGCGGCGCTGCAGCTCTACAGCGACATGCTGCGGGCGGACCCGCAGCGTGCCGATGCGTGGAACGGCCTCGGCTCGGCGCTGATCGCGCTGGGACAGCTGGAGGAGGCGCGTAACGCCTTCGCCCGGTCGGTGGAAGCGAACCCCAACTATCCGCCCGCCCGCTACAACCTGAGCTTCGTCCTCGCCCGTCTCGGTGATCACGCGGGTGCATTGCGTGAGACCAAGGCGGCACTCGAGCTCGACCCGTATTACACGGCACCGCGCTACAAGCTGTCCATCGATCTTCAATACGAGGCCGGCGATGTCTGGGCTCCCGAGCTGGCTGCCCCGGAGCGGGTGGAGCCGCGTGGCCCCGGGGTTCGCGACTTCCGTTTCGATCCCGGCGAGCTGGAGAGCGTCTTCCAGGAACTGGACGTCGGGGAAGAGGCGCCCGATGAGGCGGCCGAGGAACGCCCGGTCGCCGAGGACCTCTTCGCGCTGGCCCGGGATTACCTGGCCAACGGGATGTACGAGCGCGCGCTCGCCGAAGCGACGCACGGCGTTCGTGAAGGTGGCGACGCCGTCGAGGGCGCCCTGATCATCGGCGAAACGTACTTCCAGCGTGGGCTGCACGGCGAAGCGCTCGAGCGATTCCGGAAGGCACGCGCCGCCCGACCGGACGATACCAACGCGTTGGCGGGGGTCACGCGCTGTCTCTTGCAGCTCGATCGGCTGGACGAGGCGCGGGAGGTGGCTGAAGAGCTGCAGCCGCTGGCGGGAGCCAACGTGGAGCATCTGCTGATCGTTGGCGAGGCGTTGACCCGTGCGGGGGAGGCGAAGCGGGCGGTCGAGGTGCTCGATGCCGCTGCCCAGCTCGCGCCTGCCGATCCGGTCGTGCATCGCCACGTGGCACAGGCCGCACTGGCCGTGGGAAACCGACGGCGGGCGAAAGACGCCTATCGGAAAGCCATCGCCGACGACCCCGACTTCGCCGCGGCCCGGGTCGAGCTCGGACGGATCCTGATCGACGAAGGAGCGTACAGAGAGGCAGAAGGCGAGATCCAGCAGGCGCTGGAGCTGATGCCGACTTACGCCGAGGCCAGTCTGGTGTTGGCCGATCTGATGGCGCGCCAGGGTCGAACGCGCGAGACGATCAACCTGCTGGCCGGGATGCTCCAATCGCAGCCCTACAATCCCGAGGCTTTGGAGCTGCTGGGGGAATCGCTGGCCAAGGAGGGGAGGCGCAGAGATGCCGAACAGGCTCTGTTGCGCGCCGTCCGTTTCGACCCCGAACGACCGACCGCGCTCTTGCGGTTGGGTGAGCTGGCGGGAGAGTCGGGCCGATATCGGGAGGCATTGGGCTACTGGCGTCGCCTCATAGAGCTGGATCCGGACAGCGAGGTCGCCGCCCGGGCTCGGATCCAGGCGCGTATGACGTTGGGTGGTGCCCAGGGTTCGCTCGAGGGTGCACCGACGGGGAGTGGTGCCTGATGCCGATCGAGGGTTCGCTACGTGAATTCGCGCTCCACGACATCTTCCAGCTGCTCCATTTGTCGCGGAAGACGGGCGAGTTGGAAATCAGACGGGAGCCGTCGGGCGCTCGCGGCGTAGTCGTGTTCAACGGGGGAGCCGTGGTGGGCGCAGAGGTGGATGAGGAAACGCCGCGCCTGGGGTACATGCTGCTCAACGCCGGCAAGATCACGGAAGCCGACCTTCACCGAGCTGACCAACTGCACTCCGAGCAACCGTCTCGAAGCTGGGCCGACATCTTTGGATCGCTGGCCGTGATGGAGCCGGAGGATTTGGAGCAGTACATGAAGTTTCAGGTCGAGGAGTTCATTTACGAGATCCTTGACTGGCAGGACGGTCGCTTCTGGTTTGGCGAGCGCCCGGTTCAAGAATCGGAATGCTTCACGTGGATACCGGTCGAGTCGCTGCTCATGGAAGGTGCGCGGCGCGCCGATGAGCTGTCGCAACTGTCCACGGCCATCGAAGGCCGTCACGCGGTACCACGCCTGTCCGAGCGCGCAGCGAGCGAGAACAGTGTCCTCGACCTGAAACCGGATGAGTGGGAGATACTGGGTCGTGTCGATGGCGTGAGCGACGTGAAGTCGATTGCCACCACCCTGGGGAGAAGCGAGTTCGACGTCAGCAAAGTGGTTTCCACCCTGGCCGAGCGTGGGTTGTTGGAGATCAGCTCGCAGGACGGCCTCCGAACTCGGCCACCGCACGAGACCATGCTGGATCGCGTGGCCGACCTGATCGAGCGTGGACAGCTCGCTGAGGCGGGCGACAAGCTGGCCTCGGTCCTCGACGCTCTACCGGAGGAGCCACGTGCTCACTATCTGGGCGCGCGAATTCTGGAGCGGGAAGGGAAGCTGAACGAGGCGGTAGCCGGCTACGAGAAGGCGCTGAGTCTGGATCCGTTGGCAGCCGAGGCGCGGGAGCGACTCGGGCTGGTGAAGCTGAAGCTGGGTGATATCGAGGGTGCCTCGCACGAATGGAAGGCGTATCTGCGCATGGCGGCCGATACCCCGGAGCGGCGGCGCGTGGAGCGAGCGATGACCGCGCTGCATGATCTGGAGATCGTACTGAGCGAGTTGGATGGAAGAGAGCACCCGTAGGTCGCTCGAGGAGCTGAGCGCCGAGGTCGCGTCGAATCCGAACTCGACGGCGTTCGTCGAGCTCGCCGCGGCATACCGTGCGCGCGGTGATCTCGAGCGCGCCATGCGCCTCTGCCTGCGCGGCCTGCAGCGACACCCAACCCACGTGGAAGCCCACTTCGAGCTGGGCCGGATCTACGAAGCGAGGGGCGAGCGCGAGCTGGCTCTCGATGAATGGGGCGTCGTGCTGCAGCTGGCACCCGAGCACCTGAACACGCGGCTCACGCTCGTTCGGCTGTATCTCGACGAGGGCCGGCAGTCCGACGCGACGGCCGAGCTGGAACGGGCGGAGACGATCGCGCCCGGCGACCCGCGTTTGAACGAGTTCCGCGGCCTGCTGGACTCCGGTCTTGCGCCGCCGGAGGCCGAGGGCGAATCCGGAAACGGCCGCGGACATGTGTTCGAGTCCCTGGGCGAGGATCATCCGGGCACGCTCGGCATTCTGCTGGTCGATGCCGAGGGTGAGATAATCGAGAGCCACATGCCGGCGGAGAACGGGGATGTTCAGGCGGCTCTGGGTACGGACTTGATCGAAGCGCGGGCGGAAGCGGAACGGGTGGCGTCGTATCTGCAGCTGGGCGAGCTGAAAGGGATGGTGGTAGAGAGCAAGAGTGCGCGGCTCACGGTTTCGCCGGTGGGACGGGATGTGGTCATCGTCGCCACCCGCACGGATCTGCCCGCCGGACAGGCGGCCCTCGTCGTGCAGCGGGCTTGGGATCTGGCCGAGTCGTACCTGAGCAACCTGAATCGGTGATGGATACGGGCTACGGGGATCTATTGGCTGACGTGATGAAGCAGCCCGGTGTGCGGGGTGCTCTCGTCGTCGCGGTGCGCGACGGACTGGTCGTCGACGGCCGGGTCCACGTCGGTGTGCGTGGCGACGCGGCGGCGGCGTTGGCCGCCGCGCTGTTTCGCCGGGCCCGCCAGGCGACATCGAACGGCGAGGGGCGGATTCGTTTCGTCGAGGTCGATGCCGAGCAAGGCCGGATCATGATGGCGGGCCCCGAGGCGGTGGCCCTGCTGGCCGTACTCGAGACGCGGGCCAACCCCGGTCAGGTGCGGCTCGCGGTACGCCGCGCCGCCGACGAGCTTGCGGCTATGGAGGGAGCGAAGTGACCGGTCAGCCGAACCTGCGGCAGATCCAGGACGCCTTCTCCGGGCCGCTGGAAGATTTCGTCCGAGAATCGGGCGTCAGGCTGGCGGTTCTCATCAACCGCAGCGGCCAGGTCCTGGCCCAGGTCGGGTTCGACCGCGTATTCGATCTGGTCGGTGTGGCGTCGCTGGCCGCGGGGATCAACGCCTCGAGCCGGGCGCTGGCCAATCAGCTGGGCCAGGAGGAGTTCGAGCACCTCCACCACGCCGGGCGCCGGCGGCAGCTCTTTTTGGGACACTTCGAATCGGCCGCCGGCCAGCTGATGGTCGTCACCGTGTTCAACGATGAATCCTCGATCGGTCTGGTGCGTGTCTTTTTCGAGGAGTTCGTGAAGCAGATACAGCGACTTCCGGCGATGGATGCCGCGCGAAGAGCGGTGCAGGCTCGCGATTTCGAGGCCGAGCTGGAGACCAGCCTCGATCGATTCTTCCAAGACCTGATAGGCGGCTGATCATGTCGTTAGTCAACTACGCCACTCGGGAGATCACCTGCAAGATCGTCTACTACGGGCCCGGGCGATCCGGCAAGACGACGAACCTGCAGTATATCCATAGCCGCGTGCCGTGGGACCGGAAAGGCGAGATGGTCTCGCTCGCCACCGATGCCGACCGAACGCTCTTCTTCGATTTCCTTCCGCTGGAGCTCGGTCGGATCTCCGGCTTCACCACCCGGTTCCAGCTCTATACCGTGCCGGGCCAGGTCTATTACAACGCGACGCGTAAGCTGGTGCTGCAGGGTGCGGACGGGGTCGTTTTCGTGGCGGACAGCCAGAAGTCGCAGATCGATGCGTCGCTGGAGTCGTTTCGCAACCTGCACGAGAATCTGCTCGAGCACGGCATCGATATCCGCGACATCCCGGTCGTCATTCAGTACAACAAACGAGACCTGCCCAATGTGTTCAGCATCGAGGAACTGGAAGAGGAGATCAACTTCCGCAACGTCCCCAGTTTTCCCGCCTCCGCCCTCTTGGGAGAAGGCGTTTTCGACACCCTGCGCTCGGCCAGCGAGGGCGTGCTGAAGAAGCTCGCCAGCAAGCTGGACATTACCGCCGACGTCCCCGCGTCCGAGGAGGCGCCGAGTGACGGATTCCGTTGATCCGAAACTGACCTTCGACTCCTTCGTCGTCGGGCCCGAGAACCGGCTCGCCTGGGAGGCCGCCCGCACGGCCGCGGAGTTGCCCGGTTCCGCCTATAATCCGCTCTTCATCTACAGCGACACGGGACTCGGCAAGACCCATCTGCTCATCGCCATCGCCAACCGGGCTCGCGAGTTGCACCCCGAGGTCGAGATCGCCTACACACCCCTCGAGCAGCTGTTGCGCCAGCTGCAGGGCCAGAACGGCGAAAGCGAGGACTACCGGTCGACGGAGATCCTGCTCATCGATGACCTCCAATTTATCGGCCCGAAAGGCGAGAGCCACCAGATCCTCTTCCACCTGCTCGATCACCTGCTGATGTCGGGCCGGCAGGTCGCCCTCGCCTGCGATCGGCCGCCGCTCGAACTGGGCGAGCTGGATGACCGCTTGCTGTCGCGCTTCAGCGGAGGTCTCGTGGTCGACATCGGCCGACCGAACCTCGAGACCCGGCGTGCTATCCTCGAGCTACGGCTCGCCGCCGTCGACGCGTCGCTTCGCCCCGAGGTCATCGATGCCATCGCGCGCCTCGCGATCGAGAACGTCCGCCAACTCAAGGGGGCTCTCAATCGCGTGCTCGCCGCGCAGAAGTCCGAGAATCGCGACGTCACCGCCGACGAGGTGGACCGACTGCTCGCCGACGTCGTCTCCGACCCCGAATTGCCGTGGCTGGCCGAAGCGAAGCAGCAGACGGGGGCCGAATTCGATGACTTCCTCGCCGATGTATCCTCTGCCGTCGAGGAGGCGCTCGGCGCGCCCAAGTGGAGGGAGGATCTGGCGAGGGCGATACTGAAGTGGGAGTCGGAGGGTTACGAGACCAAGCGGCTCGAGATGTTCCTCGATGGCGAGGAGGCGATCGATTCCGAGCAGGTGATCGCCGCCTACGAGCGAGATGTGGAGAAGCTGAGGTCGATAGAGGAGGAACTGCGTCGACTGGGAACGGAGCTCCCTCAGGATGGCAGTCTGCGGGATCCTGACCGATGCGATGCGCTCCGCGCGCTGCTCGCCGATGTCCAACGTTCGGATTCCGCCATCGACGACTTCTTCCTCGACGATGAAAAGATCATTTGGGAGTGGCCGCTGAACGAGGGTCGGCTGATCGAAAGCTGGGACGATGGCGATAAAGGGTAGCCTCAAAGAAGCAAGCCTTCCCGACGTCTTTCAGCTCCTGACCATGGGTGGAAAGACCGGGTGCCTGTCCGTCACCGATCGACAGAGCTTCGGGTACATCTATTTCGAAGATGGCCGGATCGTCTACGCCTCCCTACTCAATCGGCGCGATCGGCTCGGTGACATTCTCGTGCGCGGGAACGCGATCTCCCGCGAGGACCTCGACCGGGCCATCGACGAGCAGAGCCAGACACGCGACGGGCGTCGGCTGGGCGAGATCCTCAAGGACAACGGGGCGATCGACGAGAAGACGCTCCAGCGGTACGTGAAGCACCAGATCGAAGAGGCCGTGTATCACCTGTTCACCTGGGGCCAGGGCACCTTTTACTTCGAGCCGGGCCAGCGGCCGGAGCGCGAACAAATCCTGGTTTCCATCGACCCCGAGAGCCTGCTGCTGGAGGGAGCACGCCGGGTCGACGAGTGGAGCCAGATCGAGAACAAGATCCAGTCGCTCGACGTGATCTTCTCGCTCGATTCCGACAAATCGGCCACGATCTCGACGTTGAACCTGACACCGGAGCAGGAGGCGATCCTCCCTTACCTAGACGGCACGCACGCCGGCTGGGAGATGGTCGAGGAGACCGCGCTGGGCGACTTCGAGGTAGGGAAGGCGCTGTACGGCCTGGCGACCGCCGGGCTCGTCCGCAAGACGGGCAAACGGGAACGGCTGAAAGCCCGAAACGAGGCGCCGGCGCGTCTGGACGAACACCGCAACCTGGGCATCGCGTTCTATCGCACGTCGATGTTCGACGAGGCGATCCGAGAGTTGGAGCAGGTGCTCAAGCTGGAACCCCAGGCCCTCGATGCCGAGTTCTACCTCGGCCTCGTCGAGTTGCGGCAGGGTGACCTGTCCGGGGCGGAAAAGAGGTTTCGGGGCATACTCAAGCGCGGCGGAGCCCAGGCCGCGGTCTTAAACAACCTGGCTCATGTGTTGGCCGTGCAGGGCAAGCTGGACGAGGCGTTGAAGCTTCTGGACGAAGGCCTAAAGAAGCAGCCGCCGAGTCCCAGGCTCCATCTGAGCAAGGCTCAGTTGCAGCTGCAGAGCGGCGATGTGCCGGGCGCACGGGCGACGCTGGATGTGTACGCCGATCAGAGGGGCAAACGCCTGCCGCCGCTCTATTTCTCGACGCGGATGCTCGTCGAGGCGCTGTCGACGAACCTCGACGCGGCGGTGCGGCTCGCCGAGGAGGGGCTGGAGCGCCATCCGAACTCGGCGCCGCTGGCGAACAACGCCGGCGTGGTCCAGGAGCGGAAAGGCGATATCGATCGGGCGCGGGAGCTGTACGAGCGGGCGTTCGAGCTCGACGCCAACCTACCGCAGACGTCGAAGAACCTGGGCGATCTGCTGTACCGCGACGGTCGGTACGAGGAGGCGGCCGAGGTATACGAGCGAGCGCTGCGGGCGGACAGCGACCTGGGCGACGATGTCTACGCGAAGTTGGGCAACGTGTACTACAAGCGTCGCGAACGGGACAAGGCGATCGAGATGTGGGCGCGGGCGCTATCGCTCAATCCGGAGAATGAGGTGGTTCGAACCAACCTCGAGTTCGTCAAGGGAGGCGCCGGTGAGTAGCGACGAAGCAGCCTACGCCGATCTGTTCGACCGGCTGGAACGCGAGCGTGGCTTTCGCGGCAACCTTTACCGCCAGAAGTGTCTGCGGCGGCGCGTCGCCGTTCGTATGCGGGCTCGTGGGGTGGCCGACGTGAGTGACTACTCGGCTCTGCTCGACAACGATCCCGAGGAGTACGAACGGCTGCTGCGTGTGTTGACGATCAACGTCAGCAAGTTCTTCCGGAATCAGGAGACCTGGGTCGTGATTCGCGAGGAGGTGATGCCGGAGCTCCTGCAGCGAGGGGGTCCGCTGCTCATGTGGAGCGCCGGGTCGGCCTGCGGCGAAGAGGCGTACAGCCTGGCGATTCTGGCGTGGGACTGGCTCGCACGAACCGGGTTCGGTGGCTGGAACGGAATCCGCATCATCGGTACCGACATCGATGGTCGGAGTCTGGATGCGGCACGGACAGGGGAGTACCCGGCGGCGGCACTGGATGAGACACCGGCGGACCTCAAGCGGCAATGGTTCGAGGCCGATGGCCCTTACCGGCTCAAGGAGCCGATTCCGCGGCTGGTCGAGTTTCGGCAGCGGGATATCCTGGCCGGCCGGCCGGAGTTCGATGCCGATCTGATCCTATGCCGCAACCTGCTGATCTATCTGGACAGGGAAGCACAGCGGCAGGTGTTCGAGATCTTTGTCGAGACGCTGCGCTCCGGGGGTTTTCTGGTGCTGGGTCGGGTCGAGATGCTCGACGCCCGGGTCCGCGACGTATTCGAAGTGGTCAACCCCCGGGAGAGGATCTACCGCAAGCGATGAGGCATTTCGTCGCGGCGGGCGAACGTCGAGTTGGCAGGAGCGAAGGGACGTTCTCTGTTTTGGGTCTGGGATCGTGTGTCGTGATCGCGCTCTACGATGGCTCGAGCCAGGTGGGAGGCATGGCTCATGTCCTCCTTCCCGACCCGTCGTACAACGAGAGCCCCGCCCGCCTCTGGCGCTACGCGACCAGCGCCATACCGGCGCTCATCGAGGAAACGATCGCCGCGGGTGCCCGGCGCGGCCGCCTGAGCGCTCGCCTCGTCGGCGGCGCCTGCATGTTCCGGGACCTGTTGCCTCGTGACCAGCCGAACATAGGTGAACGCAACGTGGCGGCCGCCAGGCTGACCCTCGCGCAAGCGGGGATACGGGTGATCGGCGAGGATGTCGGCGGCGAGTTCGGTCGCTCCGTCTTCTTCCGTCTCAGCGACGGTCGGGTCCGGGTTCAGGCCCATGGACGGGAACATGTCGAGATCTGAATCGGGCTCGATCCGCTCGGTGCTGGTCGTGGACGACAGCATCTTCATGCGGCGCATGATCTCCGACATGATCGAGCGGTTCCCCGGCTACCGCGTGGTCGCGACCGCTGCCGACGGGGAAGAGGCGCTCCGGCTGATCGAGCGGCACGATCCCGATCTGGTCACTCTGGACATAGAGATGCCGCGGCTGGACGGATTCGGTGTTCTGAAACGGGTCATGGGGTCGAGGCCGCGCCCGTGCGTCGTCCTATCGGCCTACACCGCGACGGGCTCCGAGGCGGCGCTGCGGGCGCTCGAGCTGGGCGCCGTCGAGTTCGTGGCAAAGCCCTCGGGGCCCATCTCCTTCGATGTGGCCAAGGTTGAGGGACATCTGTTCGAGGCGCTGGAAGCCGCCGCGGCGGCCGATCTCGACGCGCTGCTCGAAGAACGACGCGGTGAGATCACCCGCCCCGTGGCGCTGGCCGTGGAGGGCGAAGAGTCGGTGGTCGTCATCGCCGCATCGACCGGCGGACCTCGGGCGCTGTCTTTCCTGCTCGGGACCTTGCCCGCGAGCCTGGAAGCGGCCGTCCTGGTGGTCCAACACATGCCGGCCGGCTTCACCGCCACGCTGGCCGCCCGGCTGGACGGGGTCAGCAAGTTGCCGGTAACGGAGGCGACCGGAGGAGAAACGGTCGTGGCGAACCATGTCTGGTTGGCGCCGGGCAATTTCCACATGCGTTTGCGGCGGTTCGAGCGTGAAGTGCGGATCGTTCTGGATCAACGCGAGCCGCTGCGGGGTACACGCCCGGCCGCTGACGCCCTGTTCCCGACCGCGGCCGCGCTGTACGGCAAGCGGTGTATCGGCGTCGTCCTCACCGGCATGGGACGGGATGGCGCCGATGGGCTGGCCGCGATCCGGGCGGCGAGCGGACGTACCATCGTGCAGGACGAGGCGACCAGCGTGGTGTTTGGCATGCCCGGCAGAGCCATCGCTCAGGGCGCCGCGGAACAGGTCGTTCCTCTGGACAGGGTTCCCGAGGCGATCGTCGAATGCCTCAGCGCGATCGCCGAGCGGGGCAGAGACACGACGACATGAAGGAGCTGCTCAGGTTTCGCGTCGGCGCCTCACGCTACGCCTTGCCGGCGGAGCTGATCGCCGAGATCGTCGAGATCGGGGCCATCTCGCAGCGTCTCCCCGCCAGCGAGGGAGAGGGTCCATGTCTCACCCGGGTGCGCGGACGCTGGGTGCCCGTGCTCGACCTGGCGGACGTCCTGCCGGATGCCGAGCCGGTTTCTCCCGACGAGGACTCGCTCCTGTTGCTGTTGGGGAAGGGGCCCGGCCGTCTGGGGCTGCGGGTTGAGAGGCTCGACGAGGTCGCGGTGGAGGCCCGGCGGCTGACCGCCTCGGGCGGCGACTCCGATCTGGTCGAACTGGATGGCCAGCTGGTCCGGCTGCTGGATGTTTCGACGCTGTTGCCCGCGCACGCCGACGTACTCGACGCCGAGGAAGATAGGATGATGAAGATGAGCGACAATCGGACGGCTTCGGAGCGCACTCAGTTCGTCGCCTTCAGGCTCTGCGAGGACGAGTTCGGAGTCGACGTGATGAAAACCTTCGAGGTGCTGAAGCCGGCCGACGTGCGGAAGGTGCCGAAAACGCCCGATTTCATCGAGGGGATGATCAGCTTTCGGGATTCGGTGGTCCCGATCATCGACATGCGCAAACGGCTCAGCTTGCCCGAACGATCCGACGGGGAGACGGCCCGGCTGCTGGTCGCGGCGATCGGCGACAGCAAGGTCGGACTGCTGGTGGACGACGTGCCTGATGTCGTCGAGTTACCCTCCGATTCGATCAGTCCGGCGCCCGGTCTGTTCCGGGGGCTCGAGAGCCGCTACCTGGACGGGATCGCACGTGATGGAGACCGTCTCATGATCCTCCTGAATCTGGAGGAGGTCCTCACTTCGAAGGAGCGAATCGCCCTCGAGAAGGCGATCGATGAGGCGACTGCCCAGACCGGGAAGGCGAGCGAACCGACCGCGGGTGGCGACGGCGAAGAGGACGCGAAGGCGTCCAGGTCGTCGAAAAAGGTGAGAAAGAAGAAGAAGAAGTCTGAAGAGAAGGATAAGAAGAAGACCCGTCGGGGTGCCAAAAAGGCCACCGACAAGTAAGTCGCCACCTTACGGAAGCCACTACCGGTCTGGTCGGCCTTTCCCGGGTCCCCATCCGGCCGTCTCGGTACACATCCCACCTCCCGGGCAGTACCTTAAGTTGCGAAGGCTGGAAATTGGAAACCCTGGCGCGTGGATGGCGGACCTTCAGTTTCAAGGTTGTCGTCCGAGATCCCCGAGGCTGGCCCGGAGGACGAGCACGAGCACCTTAACGAGCAGGAGCAGGAGAGGCGGGAGGTGGATCGCCGACGTCCATCTGGTGTTCTTGCTCCTCTGCGTCTCGACGACCGCGCTCGCCCAGCGAGGCATGCACGAGGTCGCCAGCGGTCCGTTGCTCTTTCGGGCCTGGCCCGGTCAGGCCGAGCTCGCGCGCGCCCTGGCCGAGGCGTTCGCCCGTTCGCCCGCTCCACCCGGTCTGCCACCGGACGTGCTGAGTGATCGGAGGGTCATCGTCTTCCTGCCTCCGGATCGGGCGACCTTCGACTCGCTGGCTCCTGCCGCACCCGATTGGGCGGCCGGACTGGCTTTCCCGGAAGGGAATCGAATCGTCCTTCCCACCTTCGCCTATCGGGAAGGCGGTCGCCTGGTCACGGTGCTGCGCCACGAGGTCGCCCACATCGCGGTGCGTCGCTACCTGGGCCCGAGTGCGCCACGATGGTTCCACGAAGGGTACGCGCAACTGGCCGCGGGCAGCTGGCAGGCGGACCAGGCCTGGAAGCTGCGATTCGCGATCCTGATGGGCCGAGTGCCCTCGCTTCAATCGCTCAGCCTCGACTTCGGCCGTCGACGCCTGAACGCCGAGCATGCCTATCTCCTTTCGTATACGGCCGTCGAGTATCTGTACCGTCTGGGCGGCGACCAGGGGTTCACGCGGTTGCTGGCCCGCTGGCGTGAGAGCGGTCAGCTCGACCGCTCCCTCCGCGAGACCTACGGAATCACCCTCAGTCAGTTCGAGCGCCTCTGGCGCCGGGACGTCGCCAACCGCTTCGGCTGGCTCCTGGTGCTGGGGCAGACCGCGGTCTTCTGGAGCATCCTGACGATCTTATTGCTCGTTCTGGGGTACTGGAAGAAAAGGCGAAATCGTCGGAAATTGGCGGCGCTGGAGGCGGCGACGGCCGGAGCGCAGGCCGACGAGGAGGCCCGATCCTTTGGTGAAGTAGCTGACACCCATTTTCCGATTGACGAGGAAGAGGGAACCGAATAGGTTGTAGCGGTTCATGCCAAACGCAAATCCCCGGAAGAGATCTCGACGCGGGTCCCGTGAGACTCGCGGATCGCATAGAGCGGCAGGGGCGCAGGAGGGACAGGAGGTGCGAGGTGCGGCAGGATCGTCACCATCGACCGGCCTGAACCCCCGGGCGCTGCAGTTCACCCGGCTGAACTGGATCCTCCTCGGGAGCGCGGCCGTTTTGATGACGGTTGGCTACCTGGCACTCGCGTCCGATTCGCCGTTCCTGTCGACGGTTCTGGCGCCGGTGCTCCTGGTTGGAGCCTACGCGGTGCTGATCCCGCTGGGGTTGATCCTGTGATCGATGGCCGGGTAAGTGGGGGCGCGTGTCGTGCAACTCCCACGTCGAACGGCGGTGGGGCGCGTAGCTCAGCTGGCGAGAGCGCTGCCCTTACAAGGCAGAGGCCCCTGGTTCGAGTCCAGGCGCGCCCATCGGCGGTTCCACGAGGGACTGCACAGGTCGGCAGGGAAGCAATCGCAAAGCGCGGGCGGGTTCCCGCTTGGAAGCACCTCAAGCCGTGAGAGAAAACCCATGAAGTCGCGTATCGCCAGGTCAAGAAGGGCCCTTTCGAGAGTTCTGATGGTCTCGATCGGGCTTTCGGTCGCAGCCCTGTCTCTCGTGTCCGAGGCGCGATCCGCCGTTTTGCAGCAGGAGCCGGGCGGACGATTTCGCGTCCTCGTCGTCCCGCTGGAATCGAGCCAGCTGGACGACGACTTCGGAGAGGACGTCGCGGATCGGCTGCGCGACCGACTCGATGATTTCACCACCCACGCGCCGATCGCCGAGCGTGAGTACAAACGGGCGTTGAAGCGGTACGAGGTCGAGGAGGAAGACCTCAACAAGATCCGCGCACGCCAGCTCGGCAACCTGATGGGCGCCCAGGTCGTCTACTACGGAACGGTGACCGAGCAGCCGAACCGGACCTACCAGGTCGACGCCACGTTCATCGACGTCGCGACGGGCGATGAGGTCACGGTCCCGACGATGACGATACGCGACGACAGCGACGACACGGTTCAACAGGTCGCGCAGGCTTCGCTGCAGGCCTTCGAACAGCAGGTCCGGTTCCTCCGCGCCCGCGCCTTCTGTGCCGACTACGTCGGCAGTCAGCAGCCCGAGAGCGCGCTGCGCAACTGCAACGAGGCGCTGTCCATCAACCCGAACAGCGTGCCGGCGCTCTATAACAAGGGGATCGCCTTCCGTCAGCTGTACGAGGCGAATCAGGAGACCGCAACCAGCGGCACCGACGGTTGGGCCGACTCCGCCGTCAGCTACTTCGAGGAGGTTCTGCAGAACAGTCCTGGACACCGGGAGGCGATCCAGCAGGCGGCCTACATGTATTCGCTCATGGGTGAGGCGGAGAAGGCGGCCGAGCTGTACCGTCAGTACCTGGAGCTCGATCCGGGCAACGTTCCGGTTCGCCTCAAGGTGGCCGACGATCTGAAGAACGCCGGCCTGATGGAGCAAGCGGTCAAGATCATTCAGGACGGGCTCGAGTACACGCCCAACGATGTGGACCTGCTCCAGTTCCTCGGCGACTACGCGTTGAACTACTCCTCCGAAGATTCCAGCTATGTCGATGTCGCCCTCGATGCTTACGAGAAGATCCTGGAGATTAAGGGTGAGGAGACCGATCCGAGAATCATCCTGAACGCCATCGCCGCCTACACGGCCGCCGGCCGCACCGATGAGGCCATCGCTTTCGCCGAGCGGGCGCTGCAGTCGCAGTCGGACAACGCCCGGCTGTGGTCTCTGTACGCCGACGCCCTCGCCCGCAACGATCGCCACTCCGATGCCGTCTCTGCGATGGACACCGTCCTTGCCATCGATCCCTCGTACGCCAACGGCTACGCCAGACGCGGCCAGTTCAAGCTGGAGGCTGGCGACAAGCAGGGCGCCATGGCCGATTTCAACCAGGCGATCGAGAGCGGAAGCTCCACTCGGGAAAGCGTCTTCAACCTCTTCTTCGGCCGCGCCATCACGGCCCGCAACGAAGGGAACATGACCGCCGCACTCGACGATTTCGAGCTCGCCGCCGAGTTCGCGCCGGCCGACAAACGGCAGGAAGTCCAGTTCTGGTGGGGCTATACCCACTACCAGATTGGCGAGCGCCTCGCCGATCCCGACGATGCGGGGCTTCGTCAGCTGCAGCGTGCCCAGCGAAACTTCACCGCGGCCAAACAGCACTTCCAGCAGGCTGGCTCGGTGCGTCCCGATGTGCCGCGATTCCTCGAAGCCACCGACACGTGGCTGCTCAACGTCGAGGCACGCATCAAGCAGATCCAGAGAGGCCGCTGACCGCGCCTGCGTCGCTCGTCGGACATCAGAGAGCCTGGGTTTCCCGGGCTCTTATTTTTTGTGGGGTGCCGTCGACCGGGGATAGCCAGTAAATGGCGCCGCCATGCGGCTTTCCCGAACACAAACCGAAGGCGAAACTCCTTGACGGAGTGGAGAAGGTGCGCTAGCTTGGGGTTCGGAGTGGGGAAGAGTGGGGAGCAGTGGTTCGGCTGCCCATCAACGCGCCGGGTCCCGCCAGCCCGGTCCGACATCAGCCTGCCGCGAGAGGGTGTCACGTGACCGGCTTCCTTGGGAGCTACCTTCATCAGCTGGATGAGAAGGGCCGCCTCGCGCTGCCGGCCTCGTTTCGACGAGGCGCCGGAGGGGACGAACGGTTCGTGCTCATCCATGCCCAGGGATCGGCGCTCTTTCTCTACCCGGCTCAGGCGTGGGCCGTCCGGGAGCAGGAGCTGATGGATCTGATGCGGAGGCAGCCCGAAGCGCGGCCGCTGGTGTTGAGCCTCACGGCGAACGCGGTGGAGACGATACCGGACAAGCAGGGACGGATCTTGATCCCGGAGCGCCTGCAGAAGGTGGCGAAGCTGGACGGCAAGGTGCTGGTGGTGGGAGCTCTGGAGAAGATCGAGATCTGGAACCCGGAGATATTCGAAAGCGAAACGAAGGAAGCGAAGCCGGAGCTGGAGGGCTTCGTTCGTCAGATTTTGGTGTAACGGACGTCTGGAAACGGGTTGGGATGGGTCGACGTGAGGATGATGAGAGTGATGACGAGCGTGGTCCGGTACGACCGGGCGTCGACCCTGACCAGCCGGTCCGAAACAGAGGGACGGCGGGCAGGTGGCAGGGGGAGGGTATGTGTGGACCTAGGGGTAGGGCAAGGCCATCTGTCTGCCGTCTCTGTTGGTAGTGGGAATGATGGAAGGCGATTCGGGGATTCGGGGATTCGGGGATACGGGGAGGTGGCGAGGTCCTGGCCCCCCGACTTCGTTTCGAGAGATAGAGAACGCGACATCGAGGTAGGGCGAAGCCATCTGTCTGCCGTCTTTATTCTTAATGGGAACGGCGATTGTCGAAGACGATTCGCCTATTCCAGCCTTCGGGGATTCGAGCATGTTGGAAGGCCTGGTGCGTCCGGATATTCGCCTATGGAGTTGGGGCGCGACATCGAGGTGGCGACGATCGTGACGGAGAGCTCGTATCACGAAGCGGTAATGGTCGACCAGGTGCTCGAGGCGCTCGAGCCCGACCGTGGTGGCGTCTACCTCGACGGCACGGTGGGGGGCGGCGGTCACGCGGCCGCCCTGCTCGAGGCGAGCGCCGATGCGCGCCTGCTGGGCATCGATCGTGATGACGAAGCTCTGGCGGCGGCCCGGGCACGGTTGGCGCCGTTCGGCGATCGCGTCCAGCTCGAACGAGGCGATTACGCGGAGGCCAGCGAGCTGTTCGATCTGGGGGAGGGCGCATTGGCTGGAGTATTGCTGGACCTGGGGGTGTCCTCCCGCCAGGTCGATTCGTCCGAGCGAGGCTTCTCGTTTCGTCCCGACACGCCGCTGGACATGCGGATGTCGGGCGAAGGGCCGAGCGCGGCCGACTTGCTGAACACGTTGGAGGCGGAGGAGCTGGCCGCGATCTTCCGTGACTACGGCGAACAGAGACGGGCGGGGCAGCTGGCCCGCGAGGTGGTGGCCCGGCGCGAACGCGCGCCGTTCGGCCGTAGCGACGATCTTCTCGCGGCCATGGAGGCGGTCTATCGGAAGCCCGTCAGGGCAACGGATGCGGCCCCGGTCTTCCAGGCGCTGCGGATCGCGGTGAACCGGGAGCTGGAGTCGTTGGAGCGAGCACTGCCGACGCTCCGGGACCGGTTGGCGCCGGGCGGCCGGATGGTCGTCCTCGCCTATCATTCCCTGGAGGACCGTCGGGTGAAGCGGGCGTTCCGGGAGTGGAGCCGCGACTGCATCTGTCCGCCCGAGCTCCCCGAATGCCGATGCCGGGGCCGGGCACTGGGCCGCGAGTTGGTGAAGCGACCTTTGCGTCCATCGACGGAAGAGGTGGCGCGGAACCCGCGGGCGCGGAGCGCGCGGCTGCGCGCCTGGGAGCGAGGCGAATGAGGCTGCGGGGGATTCTGACGGCTTTCTCGGCGATGCTTCTGCTGGCCGGCATGTTCGTGGCCGTACACCGGGGCACCCGCGGCCGTGCGATCGAGGAGCGGATCAAGGAGCTGGACGAGAGCCGCGAGGCGGCGGAGACGCGAGCGGCGGAGCTGGCGCAGGATGTGGAACGGCTGCGCGGCCGCACCCGAATCGAACGGGCGGGACGCGAGTTGGGCCTGCACGTTCCGGAGGGCGATGAGCTGGTGTATCTGTTCATCGGCGGGGTAGCCACGGCGACGGGAGACGGGTCGTGAGGTCGGAAGTCCGGCAGGCGCGGCGACGACACTTGCGGCACGGCCTGCTGCAGCTGGCGCTGCTGCTGGCGGTGGCGGGGATTCTCCTGCGCGCGTTCCAGCTCCAGGTGGTCCAGCACGATCATTGGGAGCAGCTGTCGCTCAGCCAGAACCAGCAGCGCATCCCGGTGGCGGCGCCGCGTGGAACGATCTACGACCGGGAGGGCCGCGTGCTGGCGGTGGGTCGCACGACCTACGAGATCGCGGTGGCGACCAACGAGCTGACGAACCGCGAGGCGGCGGCCCGAGCCGTGCGAGAGGTGCTCGGCGTCCGGGCCGAAGTGGCTCGAGAGATCGTGAAAGGCGAGCGCCGCTGGATCCCCTTGCCCGGTCGGCATTCGGCGGTGAAGAAGGAAACGCTCGAGGCGCGCATCGAGGGGGGCATCCATTTCACCCGGGTCGTGGACCGCTTCTATCCCCGAGGCCGGCTGGCCGCCGAGATCATCGGGCGCGTGGACGCGGAGGGTCGGGGCCAGAGCGGGCTGGAGCTCGGGTTCGACTCGCTGCTCGCCGGTCAGCCCGGCGTGGCGTTGCGGCGACGGATCGCCGGCGGCGCGTCGACCGTCTGGGTGACCGAGGACCTGACGCCGCCTTCACCCGGCGGCGATCTCTACCTGACCATAGACGCCGAGATGCAGTCGATCGCCGAGTCGGTGCTGGAAGATGCCGTTCGCAACTCGGGCGCCGAGGGCGGCGACCTTCTGGTGGTCGATCCGAATACCGGCGAGCTGCTGGCGGCCGCCAGCCTGCGCGTCGGGCAGCCGCCGCACCTGGCGCACCTGGCGGCGGCCACCGAGCCGTTCGAGGCCGGTTCGACGCTGAAACCGTTTACCGCCGCGGCCCTTCTCGAGGAGGAGCTGGCGGGTTTATCCGATATCGTGGACACCGGCGCTGGGCTGTACCGCACCGCGGGGCGGACGATACATGATGAACATCCCCACGGAAGACTGAACCTGGCCCAGACCCTGACGGTCTCGAGCAACGTGGGCATGGCGATGTTCGCCGAGCGGTTGCCCACCGGGGTCCAGTTCAGTTACCTGCGCGATTTTGGCTTCGGAACACCCACCGGCCTGACGTACCCTTCTGAATCCTCCGGTACTTTGCGTCGCCCGGCGGAGTGGTCAGCCCAGAGCCGTGCCTCACTCGCCATCGGTTACGAGGTCGCCGTCACGCCCCTGCAGCTGGCTATGGCGTACGCGACGATCGCCAATGGCGGCCTGCTGATGCGGCCGCAGCTGGTTCGCGAAGCGCGCGGCCCCGACGGCGCGACCCGTTGGGCGACGCGCCCCGAGCTGATCCGCCGTGTCATCAGCGGTGCGGTGGCCTCGGAGATTCGCGGCGTGCTGGCTCACGCGGTCACCGAGGGGACGGGGCAGGGCGCCGGCGTTCGCGGCCTGAGCGTGGCGGGGAAGACAGGAACCGCCTGGCGTTTCGACCGCGAGCAGGGCTACGCGGGCGGAGCGTACACGGCATCGTTCGTCGGGCTTATCCCTTCCGACGATCCGCAGCTGGTCATTCTGGTCAAGCTCGACAAACCGAGCGGCGCGTACTACGGGGGAGCGACGGCCGCACCGGTCATGCGCTCTGCTCTGCGCGCCGCTCTCGCGGGAAGCTACTGGTCGGTGCCGCCGCTGATGGGGGAGCCGGAAATTCCGGACAAACAGGCGGGAGTAACAGCGGGTCAGGCGCCAGCCAGTGGCCCCTACGTGTTCGCGCTCGACGCGCCGCTGATGCGGGCGCAGGGCGAAAACGATCGGCGACAGCTCGACGATGGAGCGACGGTCCCGAACGTCACGGGCCTGTCGTTCCGCGCGGCCGCGCACCGGCTGCACCGATCGGGGTGGCGTGTCATCGTGCAGGGAGGTGGACGTGTGGAATCGACGCGACCGCCGGTCGGCACCCGGCTGCGCCGGGGCGAGGCCGTGGTTCTTCTGGGCAGCGGTCGCAGTCCGCCTGACAGGCCGACGAACGGATCGAGGCGACGGTGATTCCGATCCGCGTTGTTCTCGACCGTCTCGTCGCTCACGGCCTCCTGGCGTCACCCGGCCCGGAGACCGATCGCGCCGTCACCGGGATCACCGACGACTCGCGAGCGGTCCGGGCCGGAGATCTCTATGTGGCCGTCAGGGGTTACGTACACGACGGCCATGACTATCTGAAGGACGCGGCTGAGGCAGGCGCGGTCGCCGCACTGGTCGAGACTCCCAACGCGGCCGTTCACCTGCCTCAGTTCCGCGTCACCGACGGACGGCGCGCCGCGGCGGTGGCGGCGTCCGTCGTTTTCGGTCATGGCGCCGGGGGACCGCGGCTGGTCGGTGTGACCGGCACCAACGGGAAGACGACCACCGTCCACATCGCCCGGCACCTGCTGTCGGCGTCCATGCCGACGGCGTCGATCGGCACGCTGGGCGTGGTGGACGCCGAGGGCCGACGAGAGGCGACGCAGCTGACCACGCCCGGGCCGGTGGACTTCCAGCGGCGGCTGGCGGCGCTTCGCGAGGGGGGCGCCGAATGCGTGGTGGCCGAGGTCTCTTCCCACGCGCTGACGCAGGGGCGCGTGGAAGGTGCGGCCTTCGAGGTGGCGGCTTTCACGAACCTGACTCGCGACCACCTCGACTACCACGCGGACGCCGACGCTTACCGGGCGGCGAAAGCCCGGTTGGCCGACCTGGTGACCGGCGACGGCACCCTGGTGGTCAACGCCGACGAGGCGGCCTGGGCCGACCTCCCCCGCGACCGACGCTGGATCCGCTTCGCTCTCGAGGCCGAGGCGGACTACCGTGCCCGCGAGATCGAGCTGGGACCTCACGGGTCTCGTTGGACCCTCTCGGCCCCCGATGTGGAGCTCGACGTCACGTTGCCGTTGCCCGGCGACTTCAACGTGGCGAACGCGCTGGCCGCGGTCGGCATCGCCCGGGCGTTCGGCCTCGACATCGGCGTGACCGCCGACCTGCTGGCGACGGTTCCGCCGGTGCCGGGCCGGCTGGAGGTGATCGCGTCTACCCCGCTGGTGATCCGGGACTACGCCCACACTCCGGAAGCCCTGCGTCGCGCCCTGGCCGCGCTGCGACCCGCGGTGGCCGGCCGGCTGATCGTGGTCTTCGGGTGCGGAGGCGATCGTGATGCCGGGAAACGGCCGCTGATGGGGCAGGCCGCCGTCGAAGGCGCCGACCACGCCATCGTCACCTCGGACAACCCGCGCCACGAGCCGCCCGACGCGATCATCGCCGACATCGTGCCGGGGATGGGCTCGGGGTCGTACGAGGTGATCGTGGATCGGCGCCGTGCCATCGCCCGCGCCCTAAAGTTGGCCGATGCCGGCGACGCCGTGCTGCTCGCCGGCAAGGGGCACGAGGAATACCAGATCGTCGGTGACGAACGGCGGCCGTTCGATGAAGCCGTCTTGGTGGGCGAGCTGCTGGCGGAAAAGCGGGGGGACGCGTGATGTCCGGCTTCGTCTGGACCCGCGACCGGGTGCGGGCCGCCCTGGGCCTGCCGGAGGAGGGCGGCCCGGCGAAGGGGTACGCCGGGATCTCCACCGATACGCGGACCCTGGAGCCGGGCGAGCTGTTCGTGGCGCTGCCCGGTGCCCGCTTCGACGGTGCCGAGTTCGTCTCGGCGGCCATCGAGCGGGGCGCCGCGGGGGCGATCGCCCAGCGCCAGCTCGATGACGTTCCGGACGGGTTCGACTTCTTCCTGGTCGACGATGCCATCGAGGCGCTGGGCCGGCTGGCGGGTGAGCGCCGCCGGGAGATCGATCCGACCGTGGTCGCGATAACGGGGACCAGCGGCAAGACGACGACGCGGGAGTTGACCGCGGGGGCGCTGGGCGATGGGGCCTACGCCAGCCCGGCGAACTTCAACAACCGGGTCGGCCTGCCGCTGTCGATTCTGCGCGCCCCGGCCGATGCGGGGATCTGGATCCTCGAGCTGGCGTCGAACCAGCCGGGCGAGATCGCGGCGCTGGGCGCGGTGGCGGAGCCCGACATCGCCGTGATCACTTCGGTGAGCGAGGGTCACCTCGAGGGGTTGGGCGACCTCCAGGGCGTGCTGGCCGAGAAGCTGTCGCTGCTCCGGTCGCTGCGTGACGGTGGCGTCGCACTGGTCGCCGACGAGCCGCCGGACCTGCCGCGAGCCGCCGGGGAAGTCTGGCCGGACGTCAGGACCGTGGGGCTCGGTCCGACGGCCGACGAACGGCCCGAGCGCTGGTCGATGAGCGAGCGAGGCGTCGCCTGGCGCTGGCACGACGTCGACTTCGAGCTTCACGGCTTCGGGTCGCATCTGATCCGCAATGCCCTCTTCGCCTGCTGCGTTGCGCATCTCCTGGGCATCGAGCCGGAAGATGCGGCCCGAAGGCTCGGCGATGTCGAGCTGCCGCCCATGCGGGGCGAGGTCCGTCGTCTCGACGGGCTCACGTTGCTGATCGATTGCTACAACGCGAACCCGGCATCGTTTCGGGCAGCGATCGATGGGCTGGACGCGCTGGCCGCCGGTCGCCGTCGGGCCGTGCTGGCGGGCACCATGCTCGAGCTGGGCGGCCGCTCGGAGACGCTGCACCGTCAGGTGGCGCGTTGGATGATCGAGGCTGACATCGAGCTGATCGCCGCCATCGGCGAGTTCCGCGAGGCGTTCGCGAAGATAGACAGGGACGGCCTCATCCTCGAATCGGATCTGGAGACCGCCTATCGCCGCCTGGCCGACGAGCTGAGCGGCGACGAGGCGGTGCTGATCAAGGCATCGCGCGGTATGAAGTTCGAGCGGGCGGTGGAGATGTTCCAGCGGGACTTCGGCACCGACCGAGGATCGAGCGAGACGAGAACACGAGGCTAGCGAGGAGAAAGTGCTCTACGAGTTTCTGTTTCCCCTGGCTGACAAGCACATCGTCTTCAACCTGTTCCAGTACATCACGTTCAGGGCGGGCGGTGCCATGGTCACCGCCCTCCTGATCGCGTTCATCCTGGGGCCGCCCATCCTGCGCTGGCTGAACCGGCAAGAGGTTGGCCAGGTGATCCGATTGGACGGCCCGCACGCCCATCTGGCCAAGGCCGGGACGCCCACCATGGGCGGCCTGATCATTCTGGCGGCCGTGGTGATACCGACCGTGCTCTGGGCGCGTCTCGACAACGCTTACCTGCTCATCGCCCTCGGCGTCACCGCCGCCATGGGGGCCCTCGGTTTCGTCGACGACTATCTGAAGGTGGTCCAGCGTGAATCGCGGGGTCTGGTGGCCCGCTACAAGTTCGTTGGCCAGTTCCTGCTGGGGCTGACTCTGGGCTACGTCATCTGGCGCTACCCGCTCAGCGAGTACCAGGTCAACCACACGATGCTGCCCTTCTTCAAGGAATGGCGGCTGGTCATTTGGGCGCCGTTCTTCCTCCCGTTCGTCGCCATCGTGGTGAGCGGCAGCGCCAACGCCGTCAACCTGACCGACGGCCTCGACGGGCTGGCCGCCGGCCTCTGCTCGATCGCCGGCGGAACGTTCGGCGTCTTCGCCTATCTCATCGGACGGGTCGACACGTCGGACTACTTGGGTCTTTTCTACCTGCCGGGCGTGGGCGAGCTCTCGGTCTTCTGCGCCGCGTTGGCCGGCGGTGCGCTGGGGTTCCTGTGGTTCAACAGCCATCCCGCCGACGTGTTCATGGGCGACACCGGCTCCCTGGCCCTGGGCGGCGCGCTGGGGACCGTGGCCGTGCTGATCAAGGGCGAGTTCCTGCTCCTGATCATCGGCGCCGTCTTCGTGGCCGAGGCGCTGTCGGTCATCCTGCAGACCAGCTGGTTCAAGTACACCCGCAAGCGCTACGGGGAGGGCCGGCGCGTCTTTCGGATGGCCCCGCTGCATCATCACTTCGAGCAGCTGGGCTGGTCCGAATCGAAGGTGGTCGTGCGCTTCTGGATCGTGGGCGTGATGGCCGCACTTATCGCCCTGAGCACGCTGAAGATACGATGATGAAGAACGGAGCGAACGTCTGGTCCGAGCGCCGCGTCGGCGTGCTGGGGCTGGGTCGCAGCGGCCGGGCCGCCACCCGGCTGCTCGCCGGGGCCGGGGCGGAGGTCTACGCCAGCGACAGGGCATACTCCGCCGAGCTGCGGGCCTGGGGCGACAAGATCAGCGCTCCCCGGGTCGAGGTGGAGCTGGGTGGGCACGACGTGGCGCGGCTCGAGACATGTGACGTCCTGGTGGTCAGTCCCGGGATCGCGCCGACCGCCGACGTCCTGCAGTCGCCCGAGGTGCGGGGGATCCCTCTCATCTCGGAGATCGAGCTGGCCTACGGGTTCATCGACGCGCCGCTCATCGCGGTGACGGGGACCAACGGCAAGACGACGACCACGGCGTGGATCGGCTCGCTGCTGCAGCGGGCAGGCCTGAGGGTGGGCGTGGGCGGCAACATCGGGCTGGCGCTCTCGGAGCTCGCGGCCGAAGCGGTGGACTACGAGTGGATCGTGGTCGAGGTCAGCTCGTTCCAGCTGGTCTACACCCGAAGCTTCAAGCCGGCGGTCGGCGTCCTGCTGAACCTCTATCCCGACCACATCGACTGGCACGGGACCGAGGCGGAGTACTACGCGGCCAAGCGGCGCCTGTTCGAGAACGCCGACGCCGACAGCCGCTGGGTGCTGAACGGTGAAGACAGCAAGGTGCTGGATCTGGCCGCCGGTCAGCCCGGGACCGCCCGCCACTTTCGCGTGGAATCGCCGCTGGCCAACGGCGTGGACGGCGCGTACCTGGCGCCGGACGGCATGCTGGTGATGCGGATCGCGGGGCAGGAGATCGAGCTCGTCGCCGCCGACGGGCTGAAGACGCTGGGCCTGCACAACGTGGCCAACGCGCTGGCCAGCAGCATCGCCGCCAGCTACGCCCAGGTCCCGACCGAGGCGATCCGCGACGGGCTGCGCGACTTCGAGCCGTTGCCGCATCGGCTGCAGCCGGTTGCCGAGACGGACGGCGTACTATTCATCAACGATTCGAAGGCGACGAACGTCGCCTCGGCGCGCGTGGCGCTCCGTGCCATGGATCGGCCGGTCGTGCTGCTGCTGGGCGGCCGCGCCAAGGGCGAGAGCTTCGCGTCGCTGATCCCCGAGATGAAGGGACGGGTACGGTCGGTCATTGCGTTCGGCGAGGCCGGCGAACGGGTCGAGGCGGAGTTGGACGACGCGGTGGCCGTGATTCGGGTTCAGGACGGGTTTGCCGATGCCGTGCGGGCGGCGGCGGAGTCGGCCCGGCCGGGTGACGTGGTTCTCCTGGCTCCCGCGTGCGCCAGCTTCGACATGTTTCGCGACTATGAGGAGCGCGGCGCGCGGTTCGCCGAGCTGGCAAGGCAGTTGGTGGCATGAGGGATCTCGTGGGCGCGGTGACGGTCGACGCCTATGTGCCCGCCGCGGGCAGTGCGCGGCGCGATGCGGGTGCGTTGCTGGCGGTGGCCATCTTCCTGGTCCTCGTCGGTCTGCTCACGGTCTACAGCTCCAGCTCGTTCTCTGCCCAGCGGGAGGGGCTGCCCGACCACTTCTTCCTGCGGCAGCAGGCCAGCCGGGCGCTGGTCGGGCTCATCGCCCTCTACGTCCTGGCCCGGGTCGATTATCGCGTCTACCGGCCGCTGGCCTGGCCGCTCCTCGGTGCGACCGTGCTGGCGCTGCTCCTGCTGGTGCTGCCGGGCACCGAGGCGATCGCGCCGCCGCGGAACGGGGCGCGCCGCTGGCTGGAGCTGGGCGTGAGCGTGCAGCCGTCGGAGATCGCCAAGCTGACCATGGTCATCTGGGCGGCGGCCCTGGCGGTGAAGAAAGGCGAGCGGCTACGCAGCCTGCGCTGGGGGCTGGCGGCGTACGGCGTCATCTGCGCCGTGGTCGGCTTTCTGATCATGCTGGAGCCGGATCTGTCGTCGGTGGCGCTGATCGGACTGCTCTGCGCCATCGTGCTGTTCGCGGCGGGCGCGCGCATCGGCCACTTCATCCTGATCGGCCTCGCCGCCGTCCCGATCTTCTGGGAGGTGATCCGCTCGGCCAGCTACCGGGTGGCCCGGCTGGTCACGTTCCTGAACGTCGGCTCGGACCCGCAGGGCGCCGGCTACCAGCTCCACCAGTCGCTGATCGCCGTCGGCTCCGGCGGAATGTTCGGAGTGGGGTACGGCGAGAGCACGCAGAAGTTCTTTCTGCCGGAGCCGCACAACGATTTCGCCTTCGCGATCGTGGCGGAGGAGTGGGGGCTGATCGGCGTGACGGCGGTGGCGATCGCGGTCGCCCTGATCGGATTTCTCGGTCTGAGGATCGCGCGGCGTGCCCCGGACGCTTTCGGCTTTCTGTTGGCGGTGGGGCTGACGGCGCTGATCGTGGTGAGCGCTCTGATACACATGTGCGTGACGATGGCCCTGCTGCCGACCACCGGCATCACGCTGCCGTTCATCAGCTACGGCGGCTCGAGCCTGGTGGTGTCGCTGGCGGCGGTGGGGATGCTCTTGAACATAGGAAGTTGGCGAGCCTGACGACGTGGACCACCGTGCGATCATCGCGGGCGGTGGAACGGGCGGGCACCTGTACCCGGCCCTCAACCTGGCGGAGGCGCTCGCGCGCCGCGCCAAAAGAGGGGGAGAATCGATCGATGTCTTGCTGGTCGGAGCGCAGCGGGGAGTGGAGGCGCGGGTTCTCGCCGAGCGCGGCGTACCGCACCGGCTGCTGCCACTCGAGCCGATCCACCGGTCTCGGCCGTGGCGCAACTGGCGGCTGGTCCCGTCGGCTTTCGCCAGCAGCCGCGCGATCCTGCGGCTGTTCCGGGAGTTCGAGCCCGATCTCGTCGTGGGCACCGGCGGCTATGCCGCGGGGCCCGTAGTGGCCTGGGCGCTCCTGCGGGGGCTGCCCACAGCGATACAGGAGCAGAACAGCTATCCGGGTCTGACGACCCGCTGGTTGGCACCGTACGTGGATCAAATACACCTGGGATATGGGGAGGCGATGAGGATGTTGTGGCCAGGTCCAAACACCGATGTTCGAGTTCATGGCAACCCGATCCGCTGGCCTGAAGAGAGGCCGCACCCGGAAGTCGTAAGGCAGGAGTTCGGGCTCGGGCCCGGACGCGTCGTGCTGGTGATCGGCGGCAGCCAGGGCGCCGCGCCGCTGAACGAAGCGCTACTCGCCGCGCTGGGCGTGATGAACGCCGGGCGCTTGCCGCCGTTGCCGGCGGACGCGCAGCTGCTCTGGGCGACGGGCCCCGCTCACTTCAAGGAAGTGCGTCGCCGGCTGGAGCCGTTGCGTGGCCGGGTCGCCGTCCGAACCGTCCCGTACATCTCGGAGGTCGAGCGGGCGCTATCGATCACGTCCCTGGCCGTATCCCGGGCGGGCGCGCTGGCCCTCTCGGAGCTGTGCGCCTGGGGCGTCCCATCGGTGCTGGTGCCGCTGCCGCACGCGGCAGCCGACCACCAGCGGATGAACGCCCGGTCGCTGGCCGCGGACGGGGCGGCGGTGGTGGTCGAGGAGCGGGACATGCGGAACGACCCCGGATCCCTGTGGCAAACCATCGTTCACCTGCTGCAGGGCGCCACCTTGCTGGAGGAGATGGGCGCCGCCTCTCAGGCGCGCGGCCGACCGAGAGCGGCCGATGCCATCGCCGACGACCTGTGGCGTCTGATGGAGGATCGTTGAGAGTCGATCACGGTATCGTCGAGCTGATCGAGGACGGCGCCCGGATCCACCTGATGGGGATCGGTGGGGCCGGCATGGCCGGGCTCGGTACCCTCGCGCAGGCGCTGGGGGCCGCGGTGGACGGCTGCGACCTGGAGCCGGGCGCGGCCGCCCGCGGACTCCTCGATCGCGGGATCGTCGTCCAGAAGGGCCACGGGCCCGAGCACGTCCGCGACTGCGCCGCCGTCATCCACACAGCGGCCGTGCCCGACGATCATGCCGAGCTCCAGGCCGCCCGTGCCCGGGGCATACCGGTGGTGAAGCGTAGCCGGGCGATGGCCGACCTGGTGAGCGTGGGCGAGGTGATCGCCGTGGGCGGCACGCACGGCAAGACGACGACGACGACGCTGGTCGCGCTGGCCCTGGAAGCGGCGAACCTGAACCCGACGGCGCTCGTCGGCGGTCGGGTCCCGGGTTGGGACGGGAACGCCCTGATCGGCGGCCGGGACACGTTCGTCGTCGAGGCCGATGAATACGATCGATCGTTCCTGGACCTCTGGCCGAAGGTCGCGGTGGTGACCTCGGTCGAGGCGGAGCACCTGGACACCTACGAGACGTTGACGGAGCTGGAGAAAGCGTTCGATGAGTTCGTCGAGCGGGTGCCCGAAGACGGGCGCGTGGTGGCGTGCGCCGACGACGCCGGGGCCAGACGACGACTCGAGACCGCCGGTGACCGGGGGCTCGCCTACGGGCTCGGCGAGGATGCCGACCTGCGGGCCGTCGGGATCGAGCACGAGCTCCATGGCACGCGGTTCACCGTGCGCTGGTGCGGCGACTCGGTGGGCGAGTTCGAGCTGGCGCTTAGCGGGCAGCACAACCTGCGCAACGCGCTGGCCGCCATCGGCGTCATGCTGGCCCTCGGGCTGGAGCCCTCGGTGGCAGCCCCGGCACTGGCGCGCTTCGAAGGCGTCGAGCGCCGGTTCCAGCTGATCGGCGAGGCCGGGGGCGTCACGGTGATCGACGACTATGCGCACCACCCCACCGAGGTGGCCGCCACGCTGGAGACGGCGCGTCGCACGTTCGCCGGCCGGCGGCTGCTGGCAGCGTTCCAGCCGCACCTGTACAGCCGCACCCAGGCGTTCGCCGACGAGTTCGGTCGTGTTCTGGCGGCCGCCGACCTGGTTTTCGTGACCGCGATCTATCCCGCCCGGGAGCCGCCGATCCCGGGTGTCACCGCGCATCTGGTCGTCGAGGCGGCCCGGGAGCTGATCGAGGCCGACCGTGTTCGGGAGACCGCGAACCTGGACGAGCTGTTCGAGGCGCTGCGCGCCGAGCTTCGGGCCGGCGACGTGCTGATCACCATGGGAGCCGGCGACGTGTTCCAGGTCGCGCACCGCGTGGCGCGAGAGCTCGAGGGGAGTCATGTGGATGCGTGACGTGCCGATCGCCGACCGTACGCGCTGGAAGATCGGCGGACCGGCGCCGGCCTTCGCGGCCGCCGCGTCCGACGACGAGCTCCGCGGCCTGCTGGCCGAGGTGCCGGGCCAGCGCGTGCTGGTCCTCGGCCTCGGCGCGAACCTGCTGGTCGCCGATGGGGGGCCGGGCGCACCGGTTCTGGTGCTGGAGGGTGCCTACAAGGAGTTCGAGGTCCTGGATAAGACGATACGCTGCGGCGCCGCGGCGCCCATCTCCAGCGTGGTGCAGGCGGCGCGGCGCAACGCCCGTCGCGGGCTCTGGATCCTGGAGGCGGTGCCCGGCAGCATGGGTGGCGCGTTGCGGATGAACGCCGGAACGGCCGAGGTGGGGCTCTGGGAGCACACGCTGTGGGCCGAGGCGATGTGGCCCGACGGCACGGTCCGACGGGTGGAACGCGAGGACGTGCGGCCGCGCTATCGCGGGATCGATCTCGACCCCGCGGCGATCTTCCTGAGGGCCGAGATCGAGGCGCCGCCCGGCGATCCCCTGCTGGTGGAACGAGAGCACTCGCGCCGCCGGACGGCGAAGCTCGAGGCTCAGGTCTACGATCAGCCGACCTGCGGCTCGACCTGGAAGAACCCTGCGCCTCTCGCGCCTTCGGCCTGGGAGCTGGTCGATCGAGTCGGGATGCGCGGCGCACAGCGCGGCGGCGCTCGGATCTCGACCAGGCACGCGAACTTCATCGTCAACACCGGCGGCGCCACCGCGGCCGACGTGACCGGCCTGATGGTGGAGACGCGCCGACGCGTATTGGAGGAGACCGGGATCGCCCTGGAGCCGGAGATCGTCTTCTGGGGCTTCGAGCGCGAAGTGCTGGACGAACTGGGGGTGACATCGAGATGAAGGGCCGTAGCGCGTTGCCCCGCCTGGCTTTCATCACCGGCCTGCTGGCCGTCGCCGCGGCGATCACCAGCCCGGCCTGGGCCCGGGCCATCCTGACTCGGATCGACTACTTCGACGCCCGGCGCGTCGAGGTGACCGGCACCTACTGGATCGCGCCCGACGCCGTACTGCGCCTGGCCGCCGTCGACCTCGACCGCTCGGTTTGGGACGATTACGGCGACATCGAGAGCCGGCTAGTCGAGCATCCGCTGATCGCAGAGGCGCAGGTCCGCCGATCCGGTCTGCACGGCCTGCGAATCGTGATTCGCGAGGTGGAGCCGATCGCGCTGGCCGGCGTACCGGATCTGCGCCCGGTCTGCGCCGATGGGGCCCTGCTCCCCATCGATCCGGCGACCGGCTCGCTCGACCTCCCCCTGCTGATGGAAGGTGCACAGCTGGCGGACGACTCCACGCGCCTGCGCGACGGGCCGGCGCTGGACGCTTTGAAGCTGTTTGGCAAGCTGCGGGCCATCGACCCGGGGTTGGCCGCGGTGGTCTCTGATTTTCAACTGACCGACGCGGGACGGGATGGGATTCTGATCAACCTGGAAGCGTCGCAGCCCGTGGAACGGCTGGCGCTGCCGGGCAAGATCGACGAGACGCTGGTGAGGCGGATCCGAGCCACCCTGGCGGACCTGCGGGTTCGTGGGTCCAGCGCCGACATGCTCGAGGCCCGTTTCGCGGATCAAATCGTGGTTCGGAGAGAGACGTCATGATCGCAACACAATACCTTGTCGGTGCGCTCGACATCGGTTCCACGAAGACCTGCGCGGTCATCGGCGAACTGATGCTCGACGGCGAAGGCACGACTTCGGTGAAGGTGCTCGGTGTCGGACAGGTGAAGCCGAACGGCATCCGCCGCGACGCTGTCAGCAACATCGAGGAGACCACCGAGGAGATCCGCCAGGCGCTCAGGCAGGCCGAGCTGATGGCCGGGGTCCAGCCGCGCGGGCTCTACGTCGGCCTGTCGGCCGAGTACGTGGAGACTACGTCATCGAACGGGATCGTCGCCATCGGCGCCGACGAGATTGACGACGAGGACGTCGAGCGCGTCCACGAGGTCGCTCGCGCCGTCGTGGTGCCCCCCGATCGCGAGCTGCTCCACGTCATCCCGCAGGACTACGCGGTCGATCATCGCGGCGGCATCCAGCAGCCGGTCGGGATGGTCGGCACCCGGCTCGAAGCCGATGTCTTCATGGTCCTCGCCGCCGCCGCCGCCGCCCGCAACCTGCGCAAGACCGTCGCCCGGGCCGGATACGAGATCACCCAGCTCGTCCTCAACCCGCTGGCCGCCGGCCTCGCCGTCCTCACCGCGGAGGAGCGGGAGGTCGGCAGCGCGCTGGTCATGATCGGCGGCCGATCCACCGAGATCGCGATCTTCCACGAGGGGAAGATCCGACACGTCGGTGTGATCCCCTGCGGCGGCGTCAGCTTCACCAACGACCTGGTGAAGGGGCTGGGCATACCGTACGCCGAGGCGGATCGGGTCAAGGAACGTTACGGCGTCGCCGCCACCCATCTTGTCGACCCCGAACAGACCATCGAGGTGCCCGGGCCCGCGCCCGGCGCCCGCAAGCACATGCCCCGGGAGCTGCTGGCCCACATCATCGAGCAGCGGCTGGACGAGATCCTGACCCTCGCGCTCCACGAGATCGAGCGCGCCGGCTACGCCAACCGTCTCGGCGGCGGCATCGTACTGTCCGGCGGCGGCGCCAGCCTGGATGGGACGCTGGATGTGGCCCAGTCGATCTTCACCATGCCGGTCCGCTGCAGCGCGCCCGGCGAGAACCTGACCGGCCTGGCCGATTCGGTGCGGCGACCCAAGTTCGCCACCGCGGTCGGCCTGATGCTGTTCGGAACCGCGCAGATCCAGGACCGCCTCGAGCACGGCCGCCGCCCGACCATGAAGGCACTGGCCCGGGTCGGCGACTGGCTGCGAGAATTTTTCTAGAAGATGACCAACGCACCAACGCACACTCGAGTGACCAGGGAGCAACGAGCAACGGTAAACATGCATCACTCAGCAGTCGACGTTCAACGCAAACGGGAGGGGATGAGGATGATGATTCGGTTCGAGCTAGCTGAAACGGACGACCGCGCCGCGAAGATGCGCGTCATCGGCATCGGCGGAGGGGGCAACAATGCCGTCGACCGCATGATTCAGGAAGACCTGCCAGGCGTCGAGTTCGTCGGCGTCAACACCGACGCCCAGGCGTTGGGCAACTGCGGTGCCCCGGTGAAGGTCCAGATCGGCCAGAAGCTGACCCGGGGGCTCGGTGCCGGCGCCCGGCCCGAGATAGGCCGCCAGGCCATCGAGGAGAACAAAGAGGACGTTCTTCAGGTATTAAGGAACGCGGACCTGGTCTTCGTCACCGCCGGCCTGGGTGGCGGCACGGGCACCGGCGCCGCGCCCGTCATCGCCCAGCTGGCCCGGGAGCTGGGGGCCCTGACCATCGCCGTCGTGACCAAGCCGTTCGAGTTCGAGGGCCGTAAACGCATGCAGCAGGCGGAGATCGGGTTGGCGGAGCTGCGGAAGGCGGCGGACACGGTGATCGTGGTTCCGAACCAGCGGCTCCTGTCGGTTGTAGGGAAGGGCACGAGTTTCCGGGACGCCCTCAAGCGGGCCGACGAGGTGCTTCTCCAGGCGACCCGAGGGATCTCGGACCTGATCAGCGTGACCGGCGAGGTCAACGTCGACTTCGCGGACGTGCGGACGGTGATGGCGAACCGGGGGCCGGCGCTGATGGGCACCGGCTGCGCCTCGGGCGACGACCGGGCGCAGGAGGCGGCGCAGGAAGCGATTTCGTCGCCGCTGCTCGACGACATCTCGATCGCCGGGGCGAAGGCGGTGCTGATCAACATCACGGGCGGCGCCGACCTGACGATCGACGAGGTGAGCACGGTGAGCACGATGATCCGTGACGCGGCGGGCGACGAAGCGGAGATCATATTCGGGACGGTGCACGACCCGACGCTGGACAACGAGATCCGGGTGACGGTGATCGCCACGGGGTTCGAGCCGGCGTCCCGAGAGGCGGCGCCGCCGCCGAAGGTGACGCGTGCCGTGTTAGGCGCGCGCCGGATCGCCGATCATGCGCCGGCGGCGGCACGGACGCAGGAGCAGCCGCAGCCGCAGGGGCGCAAGGCGGTGCCCGTCGAGGTTTCCGACCTGCGGGAGCTGGAGATCCCGACGTTCATCCGTCGGCAGATGGACTAAAGCGAGGTGGGTTGACGTGAGCGAGGTTCTGAGCCAGATGTGGCTGAGCCCTGGAACGCAAACAGATCTTTCCCCTCCCGGAAAGCGGAATGGGTAGAGGCCTTCTTATCTTCGCCGTGCTGGTCACCGGCGGTCTGACGTTGATTCTGGGCCGGCCGGCCAGTTCGCAGCGGCAGATGCCGGAGTTGACGCCGATCGTCGTGTCGGGCCGTGACGCCGACGCGGTGGTCGGGGCGGACACGCTGCGACGTGGAGAGGTTCTGGCGCAGGTCCTGACGCGGCAGGCGCTCACGGGGAACGAGATCGCCGGCGCCGTCGATGCGCTGCGCGAGTACGTCAATCCGCGCCTGCTCCGTGCGGGCGTCGAGGTGCAGGTCACCCGAACGGTCTGGGACAGCGTGCTGGACGTGACGGTCCGGGTCGATCCGGACAACCAGGTTCGGATCTATCGAAGCGAGTTCGGCTGGAGGGCGGACCTGGTGGCGCTGCCGGTCGTCGTGGACACGATCGTCCTGGCCGGTGCGATCAACAGCAGTCTGTACAACTCGATCCTGGCCCTCGATGCGGGCTCGCTGAGCCTGCAGGAGCGGATCGAGCAGATCATGTGGGGGATCTATCGTCCCTTCCAGTGGACGATCGACTTCGGGATCGATCTGCGGCGGGGCGACAGCTATAAGGCGGTCTACGAGCGGCACGTGCGTCCCGACGGCACGGTGCGGCCGGGTCGCGTCCTGGCGGTCGAGTTCACGAACCGGGGGACGGCCTACCGTGCCTTCTGGTTTGACGATCGCGGCGAGTACTTCGCCGATGACGGGTCCTCGATGCGAAAGGTCTTCCTGAAGGCGCCCGTCGATTTCCGTCGCATCTCGTCTCGCTTCAACCGCAACCGCTACCATCCCAAGCTGGGGATCTACCGCGCTCATCTGGGGGTGGACTACGCGGCGAATTCGGGCACCCGGGTCTCCGCCACGGCGGACGGAACGGTGACCCGGGCCGGCTGGTGGGGCGGCTACGGTCGGATCGTGGAGATCCGACACGTCAACGGGTACCGAACCCGCTACGCGCACATGAGCTTCATCGCCAAGGGGATCCGTCCCGGCATCCGGGTGCGCCAGGGCCAACTCATCGGCCACGTGGGGTCTTCGGGCCTGGCCACCGGACCCCATCTCCACTACGAGATGCTGCGGAACGGCAAGCAGGTGAACCCGAAAGGCGTGAACATGCCCTCGGGTGTTCCGATCTCCGATTCCGACATGCCGGAGTACCGCCGAATCCGCGATCGCCTGATCCGTCTGCTGAACCGGGCGGGCCGGCCGGGTCTGGTCTCGGTCGACTGAGCCCTCTTTCCACCGCACCGTCAGCTTGCGCGGCATCATCCTCCGACACATCCTCAGAGCGTGTCCGAACTACAGCGCTTTCGCCATCGTCGTGAATCAGGAGTGATGTGCCTCCGCTGAAATGGGCCGCCTTCGTCCTCGGCGCTGCGGCGATCCTCTCGTATGTCATCTGGTGGTACCGCACACGCGAGGAGCCGGTGGGCGGACGCGCCGTCGCCGCGGGTTTCCGTGCCTCCGCTCTCGTTCTGATCCTGCTGATCATCCTGAACCCGAAGCTGCCTGCCGGTTGGCAGGTGACGGGGGACGACGCCGTCCAGCTGCTCGACGCGTCCTTCAGCATGTCGCGACCGGTGAGCCCGTCGGGGCCGCCGACCTGGCGGCTGGCTCTCGACTCGCTGGCCGGAGCCGGCGATGTGTGGCTGTTCGGCGGACCTATGTCGTACCGGGTCCCCGGCGACTCGCTGCCCCCGGCGCCGGTGGCATTCGAGTCACGGCTGGCGCCGGCGGTGCGGGCGATCGGCCTGGCCGGTGCCCGGCGGGCGGAGATCTACACGGACGGCCGGATCGACGACGCCCCGGAGGCACTCCGCGAAGCCCGGCGACAGGGTCTTTCCCTGTCGTTCATCACCATCAGCAGCCGATACCCCGAGGCCGGGGTCGCCGCGGTGTCGGCGCCGGTTTGGGTGCAGGCGGGTGACTCGGCGGTCGTCACGGTGGAGTTGGTGGCGGCGCGAGCGGCCGGCGATACGCTGCAGGTGGAGATCGTTGACGAGGCGGACCGGGTCGTGGCGCGGACGCGGGTACCGGCACCCGACGCCGGGCGCTTCGCCACGGCACGGTTCGCCTTCACGGCGCCCGACGCGGCGGCCACCCACCGATACGTCGTGCGGCTCGACGGCGGCGATCCCGTGCCCCGGGACGACCAGCGTCCCTTCTATCTCCAGGTGAGCGAGAGTCCCGGCGGCCCGGTGCTGATCTCGCTGATACCCGATTGGGAGCCCTCGTTTCTGGTGCCCAGCCTGAACCGACTGACCGACATGCCGGGCGCCGCCTACCTGTGGCTCGCCGACAGCCTGGTTGACCTCGACAGCCATCGGACGACATCGATCGCCGCCGTGCAGCGACGGGCCCGGGAAGCGCCGCTCCTGGTCCTGCACGGGTACGGAGCGGGCGCCCCGGCCTGGGCCCGGGAGCTAGCGCGCCGCGCCCGTCGCCTGCTGGTGTTCACCGCCGGTGAGCGCGGGTTCGAGCTGCCGGGGTGGGGAATCACCGTGGGTCCTCCCGCAGCGGGCGAATGGTACGCGTCGCCCGAGGTGCCGCGCACCCCCATCGCCGTGGACCTGGTCGGGTTCGCCGAGGCGGAGCTGCCGCCCCTCCTGCGACCCCGGGAGGTGGAGGCGCGCGGCGGCTGGGCTCCGCTGGACCTCCGCCACGGCCGGCGCGGCGAGCCGGTCCGCGCCCTGGTGGCCGGTCGCGACGGCGATCGGCGCTGGGCCGTGGCGACGGCGGAGGGGTACTGGCGCTGGGCGTTCCGGCCGGGCGATGGGCGCCAGCTCTACCGGACGCTGTGGACCGGACTGGCCGGCTGGCTGCTGGAGGATGGGACCACCGCGGGAGGGGCAGCGCTGGATCCGCTGGAACGGGTCGCCGAGCGCGGGCGGCCGCTCCGCTGGCTCGTCCCCTCCGCGGCGGATTCGCTCGCCGTGGAGCTGTCACGGCTCGACTCGGAAACCGTGCGCCGCGCTGCCGGCGCTGGCGGTGACACGCTGGAACTGACGACCCCGCCCGGCCGATATCTGTATCGGAGTACCGTCTTCCGCGGAGGCGAAGCCATCGCTTCCGGCTCCGGCCCGGCGGAGGTGGAATCGTTCTCCAGCGAACTGCTGCCCCGACCCGTGGATGAGCTCGAGGCTCCCGGCGCCGGGGCCGACGCGCCGGTTCGGGTCGCCGGCCGTACGCGCCGCCTGGCCACCGTGGGCTGGTCCTACCTGCTGCTGATCGTCCTCTTCTGCGCCGAGTGGGCGGTGCGACGCTTCATCGGGCTGCGCTGAAGGAACGTGCGCATGCCCGGCTCCCGTGATCTCGATCGCCCGGTCCAATACGTGAAAGGCGTGGGCCCGCGCCGGGCCGAGGCGCTGGCGAAGTTGGGGATCCAGACGGCGCGCGACTTGCTACGTCACGCGCCACACCGCTACGAGGATGCGACCACCGTGACCCCCATCGCCAGGCTGGCCCCCGGCATGGACGCCAGCGCCATCGGCGTCGTGGTTTCCAAGGGGGTCATCCCCACGCGCCGGGGCCTCCGCTTCTTCCAGGCGGTCATCCGCGATTCGAGCGGACTCATCGAGTGCTCCTGGCCCGGCCAACCGTTTCTCGATCGCACGATCCGTAAGGGCGACACGCTGCTGGTCTCCGGTCCCGTCCGCTTCTTCCACGGCCGCCAGATCCAGCCCCGAGAGTTCACCGTGCTGGCCCGGGCCGGCGAGCCGGTGGAAGAGGAAGGAACCGTCTTCCCCGTCTATCCCGCCACCGCCAACCTGACGCATCGGCAGATCCGCAAGATCATCCAGGACAACCTGTCCGAGCTCCTCGCCGCCGTGGAGGAGGAAGAGGACATCGTCCCCCAACGGCTTCGCGAAAAGCTGAACCTGCCACACGCTCGTCAGGCGCTGGAGTGGCTGCACAGACCGCCCAGCCTGGCCCACGCCGAGGAGGCCCGCCGCCGCCTCGCCTTCGAGGAGCTGTTCATCCTGCAGCTCCTCTACGCTCGGGCCCGCTACGAGAACCGGGAGCGCCGGGAAGGGATCGCGTTCGAGCGGGTGAACACGCTGGTTCGTCCGTTCAACAACTCGCTGCCGTTCCAGCTCACCGAGGCGCAGAAGCGGGTGCTGGGCGAGATTTCCGCCGACATGTCGGCGGCGCGCCCGATGAATCGGCTGCTACAGGGCGATGTGGGGAGCGGGAAGACGGTGGTGGCCCTGTTCGCCATGCTCCGCGTCATCGAGAACGACTACCAGGCCGCGCTCATGGCGCCGACGGAGCTGCTGGCCGAACAGCACCACGCCACGATCACCGAACTGCTCGACGGGCTGCCGGTGAAGGTCGTACGGCTCCGCGGCGGCATGCGGGCGGCGGAGCGCAGGGAGGCGCTCGAGGCGATCCAGAGCGGCGCCGCCCAGCTGGTGATCGGAACCCACGCGCTGATCCAGGAGACCGTGGAGTTCCAGCGTCTCGGCCTGGCGGTCATCGACGAGCAGCATCGCTTTGGCGTCCACCAGCGGCTGCGCCTGCGCCAGGCCGGTGTCGACCCCGATGTCCTGATCATGTCCGCCACCCCCATTCCCCGGTCCCTCGCCCTCACGTTCTACGGCGACCTCGATGTGTCGGTACTCGACGAGTTGCCACCCGGACGCCGGCCGGTGAAGACCGTCCTCCGGCCCGAGTCCGCCCGGCCGCGGGTGTTCGATTTCGTGCGAGAGCAAGTGGCCGAAGGGCGCCAGGTCTACGTGGTCCACCCCGTGATCGAGGAGTCGGAGACGCTGGACGTACGCTCCGCCACCGAGGCCTACGAGCAGCTGTCGCAGGACACGCTGGCCGACCTGCGGGTCGCCCTCATCCACGGCCGTATGCCCGCGGAAGAGAAAGACGACGTCATGCGCCGGTTCGTGGAAGGGAGCATCGACGTGCTCGTCTCCACCACCGTCATCGAGGTCGGCATCGACATCCCCAACGCCACCGTGATGGTCATCGAGGGCGCCGAACGCTTCGGCCTCTCTCAGCTCCACCAGCTCCGCGGTCGCGTAGGCCGCGGCGCCGAGCTGAGCTACTGCATCGTCCTCTACTCCGGCCGCTCCGCGCCCCAACGGCTCGCCATCTTCGCCTCCACCCTCGACGGTTTCGAGATCGCACGCGCCGACCTCCGCCTGCGGGGGATCGGCGATTTCTTCGGCGCCCGACAGCACGGCCTCCCCGACTTCTCATTCGCCGACCTGGAACGCGACGAAGCGCTGCTCCACATGGCACGGGATGCCGCCGCGTCGATCATCGCGGCCGACCCCGGCCTCGAGCGGCCCGAGCACCGGGCGCTGGGCGCGGCGCTGCGGACCGTCTATCGGGAGCGTCTGAGGCTATACGATGTCGGTTGATGTCACACCTGTAACTATAAGTAAAACAGTAGCTTACAGGTGTTACCGGAAGTAGTATCGAAGTGAGATCGTCCCCGGCACGGCGCTCAGCCTCAGGGCGCTCGCCTGTTCGTCTTCTTCGTCCGGCTCGTACGGGATGTTGTCCGGGCCCTCGTCTCGCTGGAAGTCGACGATGAAGAGGACCACGCTGGCGCCGAAGAAGAGCTGGGAGGCGACGAGGGCGGTGCGCGCGCGATCGTCCTTGTCGAGTGCGCGTTGGAACATCGACTCGAGCGTCGGGTCGGTGTAGGATCCGTCGGGGTTGCGGCTGCGGCAGTTCGTGGGCTGCTCTTGGCAAATGCGCTCGAGGTTCGAGATGATGTCGTCGGCGTCGTCGTTGAGCTTGAAACCCCAGGCGCCTAAACCGACCGAGGCGGCCAGGGTAGCCCATTTGGTGATGGTGACCCAGCCGCCGTAGCTGGGCAGGGGCAGGGCAGCGGCCTTCGCGTCTTCCGCACGGTCATCCTCGACCGGAAAATAGGCGACCGCCGACGGTTTCAGCCATGAGGCTCGCGGCTCGCTGTCCTGTCCCGTCGCCGACCCGGCCAGCAGGAGCGTGAGTGCGACGAGGAGCGTGACGCCTCTGTAGTTCACGCTGGCAGTCAGCTTCGCCATCGCCGTTGTCATCGCATCTCCACCAATCGGCCGTGTGTCGTGCTCGCGAATCCCGCCCCCTTGCGACTGTAGTACGGCACTACGATGCGTCCGTCGTAGACCAGGACCGGGAGCTCCAGCAACCCATCGAATTCTACCGTCCAGATGGCGGTTCCGTTCCGATCGAAGAAGTGTAGGCGGCCGTTCAGGTCCCCGACCAGAACGCCGTTGGCGACGATGACGGGGGTGGCGATGGCCGCGCTGCCGGTCGAAGCGACGATACGGGCGCTGCCGTCGGCGGTATCGAAGCGGACCAGGTGCCCGTTCCCGGTGACGGCGTAGCCGACGCCGTCGGCGACGGCGGGTCCGGCGACGAAGGGGGCGTGGCCGGGCGCCGTCCAGAGGCGCTCGAGATCGGGAAGGCGCCAGGCGATGATCGAGCCCAGCTCGGTGGCGGCGAACAGGGTCCCGTTTCGGGCCGCCGCTTCTCCCGTGAGGACTTCCGATGTGGCCGTCGCGGCGCGCCGCAGGCCGCTGAAGCGGTCGAGCAAGATGAGGCTGTCGTGGGCCACGTAGAGCAGGTGCCGATCGACGACCACCGGACCGGCGAGGGGCGGCCGGCGGAAGCGTGCCGTCCAGACGGGCTCGTCGGAGCGCGAGGTGAAGGCGAACAAGATCCCCGGCTGGCTCGCGATATAGGTGGTATCGCCGGCGATGGCCGGTGGCGTGGCGATGGACGGAAGCTCGAGCTCCCTCAGCTCCTCGCCCTCGGCCATGTGGAGGACGTACAGGCCGCCTTCCTCTTCGGTAACCGCGTAGATCTCGTCCGCTCGCAGCAGCGGCGTGAAGGGCTGCCCCTGCAGCTTGGAGCGCCAGAAGTGCGAGCCGTCGACCCGGCTCACCGAGTAGATGTAGCGGTCGGCGCTGGCCGCCACGATGACCTGGCCCGCGACCACCGGCAGGCCGCGCACCCCGGGACCGACCGACGTCTCCCACACCACCTGCGGCGTGTCGGTCGCCACCACTTCGGAGACGAACGGAGCCCGGGAGGCGTCGCCCAGGTACGTAGGCCAGTAGGCGCCGCCATCGACGGGCGCGGGTCTGACCGGCTGGGTGCACGCCGCCAGGACCGCGCAGCAGAGGGCGACCGCCGGACGCCCGAGCAACGCGAGGAGGGGCAAATTGACACCCTCCGGCGTCGTCTCTACATTCGGCGCCCGCGGGCGGATCGTCGCGATCGTGCCCGCGATGCTGGGTCGATTTCCCGTTTGGTTCGGCACTCCGGAACTCCGATCGATGAGCGAGACCGTCTACATCAGCGATCTGGCCGCCCACGTCGGCGAAGAGGTCACGGTACAGGGCTGGCTGTACAATAAACGCTCGAGCGGCAAGATCGCGTTCCTTATCGTACGTGACGGCACTGGAATCGTGCAAGCGGTCGGGAGCAAAGGGGATGTCGGTGACGACCTCTGGGGGATCCTCGAGGGGCTGGAGTACGAGGCCAGCCTGCGGGTCACGGGCAGCGTTCGAGCCGACGAGCGGGCGCCGGGCGGCTACGAGCTCTCCATCGTCGGGCTCGAGCTGGTGGGGCCGTCCAGCGAGGACTACCCGATCCAGCTGAAGGAGCACGGGGTCGATTTTCTGTTGGAGCACCGGCACCTGTGGCTCCGCGCGCCCCGCCAGGTGGCGATCATGCGGGTGCGCGACGAGGTGACGAAGGCGATCCGCGACTTCCTCTACGAGCGGGGGTTCGTCAACGTCGATACCCCGATCCTCACCGGCGCAATCGGCGAGTCGGCGGGCACCCTGTTCGAGACCGAGTACTTCGACCTGGGGGCGGCCTACCTGGCGCAGACCGGCCAGCTCTACAACGAGGCCGCCGCCGCGGCGCTGGGCCGGGTCTACTGCTTCGGGCCCACCTTCCGGGCCGAGAAGTCGAAGACGCGGCGCCACCTGACCGAGTTCTGGATGGTCGAGCCCGAGATGGCCTGGTGCGACAGCGAGTGCAACATGGAGGTCCAGGAATCGCTGGTGGGCTATATCGTGGGGCGCGCGCTGGAGCGCTGTCGCGCCGACCTGGTGGACGTGCTGGAGCGCGACGTCTCACGGCTGGAGCCCGTCGTGCCGCCTTTCCCGCGGATCTCGTACGATCAGGCGGTGGAGAAGCTCCAGGCCCGGGGCTCCTCCATCGAATGGGGTGACGATCTGGGGGCCGAGGACGAGACGCTGATCGCCGAGGACCACGACCGCCCGGTCTTCATCTGTAACTACCCGAAGGGCGCGAAGGCCTTCTATATGAAGGAGAACCCGGACGACCCGCGCACCGTCCTCTGCAACGACCTGATCGCCCCCGAGGGGTACGGCGAGATCATAGGCGGCAGCCAGCGGGAGGACGACTACGACCGCCTGCTGTCCCGTATCCGAGAGGAAGGCCTCCCGGAAGAGGCCTATGGCTGGTATCTGGATCTGCGGCGCTTCGGCACCTTCCCGCACAGCGGCTTCGGGCTGGGGCTCGAGCGCGCCGTCGCGTGGATCTGCGGCGTCCACCATATCCGCGAGACGATCGCGTTTCCGCGTACTCTCAATCGGATCTACCCATAAAGGCGGTTAGGGGTGTGGGGTATTGGGTAGTGGGTCACAGATATCATCGGCGGTCCGGCGTCCCGACCCGGCACCCCTCACCCACCACCCACCACCCACCACCCGCTACCCCTTACCGCTTCTCTAACCAATGATCTTCTGGCTCGTCGTCGGGGTCTCGCACCTTCTGGGTCTGGCCGCGGCGGTCCACGCCATCTGGAACGCGCGAACGCCGCAGGGCGGCATCGTCTGGGTCATTTCGCTCGCCGTCGTCCCTTATCTGGCGCTGCCGGCGTACCTCTTGTTCGGGCGCGCCCGGTACCTGCGCTACCTGGCGGAGCGGCGGCGCAACGACCAGCGGGCCGAACGGGTCACGGGCGATCCGGGCCGCCTTCTCGAGACTCGGGGCACGGCCCCCGTCCATGCGGCGAGCGGTGTAGCGCTGCTCGAAACGCTGCCCGAAACGCAACTCACCGGCGGCAACGCCGTTCGGTTGCTGATCGATGGAGAGGCGACGTTCGAGGCGATCTTCGAGGCCATCCAGGGCGCCGAACGTTATGTGCTGGTTCAGTTTTACGTCATCCGCGACGACCAGCTGGGGCAGGCGCTGAAAGACCGCCTGATCCGCAAGGCCAGGGACGGCGTGCGGGTGCTGGTCCTGTACGATGAGATCGGCAGCCACGATCTGGCGGGGTCCTACGCCGAGGAGCTGAGGGCCGCCGGTGCCGCGGTATCCGCTTTCGGCTCCCCGCGAAACCGTCTCCACCGCTTCCAGCTGAACTACCGCAACCACCGCAAGAGCGTCGTGGTCGATGGACGCGTCGCCTTCATCGGCGGTCACAACGTCGGTGACGAGTATATGGGCCGCGATTCACGATACGGCCACTGGCGCGACACCCATCTCCGTATCGAAGGACCGGCGGCTATCGATGTCCAGGCGGCTTTCCTCAAAGACTGGTACTGGGCCACGGGCGAGCTCCCCGAGCTCTGCTGGACACCTTCCGCATCGCCCGGGGATTCCACCGACGTGCTGGTCGTGCCCACGTCGCCGGCCGACCGGTTTCGGACGGCGCAGCTCTTCTTCACCGGCGCGATCAACTCGGCCCGGCAGCGACTCTGGATCGCGACCCCGTACTTCGTGCCGGATGAGGCGGTGGTCGCCGCGCTGCGGCTGGCGGCGTTTCGCGGCGTCGACGTCCGGATCCTGATCCCGGAGCGCACCGATCACCACCTCTTCTACCTCTCCTCCTTCTCCTACACCGAGATGCTCGAGCCCTATGGCATCGAGTTCTTCCGCTACGGGCCCGGCATGATGCACCAGAAGGTCATGCTGATCGATGACGACGCCGCCATGATCGGCACCGCCAACCTGAACAACCGATCGCTGCGGCTCGATTTCGAGATCAGCGCCCTGGTACTCGGTCGTGATTTCGCGACCGAGGTCGAGCGGATGCTGCGAACGGACCTGAAGAATTCGCGGCCGGCGAAAACCGGCGAACTGAAAGAGAAGCCCTTCTGGTTCCGACTGTCGGTGAGAGCCGTGCGACTCCTCGACCCGGTGAAGTAAGATTGGGAAGTCGGACTTCGGAAGTGTGATGTCGGGATTCTGACTTCGG
>JABAHQ010001335.1_pt3 | contig 90401 bp, 74 predicted proteins | sample 7062091 | NCBI WGS metagenome assembly JABAHQ01 (sample SAMN14534359, study PRJNA622989) | marine sediment metagenome | biome: marine biome [ENVO:00000428]; feature: marine pelagic biome [ENVO:01000023]; material: deep marine sediment [ENVO:00002113] | place: India: Gulf of Kutch | collected...
CGGGGTCGAGTCGCCAGGGTGCTGCACGTCCGGGCTCGTAGCACGCCCTGGCGAGCAACCGGGTGAATCGCCGCCTGGGGATCGCTACCGCGCCCAGGCTCGCCAGGTGCTCGGAGTGCACCTGGCAGTCTATCAGCGCAAAGCCCCAAGCCTGAAGCTGGCGCGCCAGGTGGACGAGGGCGACCTTGGAGGCGTCCGATCGGCGGCTGAACATGGACTCGCCGAAGAAGACCCGACCGATGGCCACCCCGTAGAGCCCCCCTACGAGCGCCGCCCCCTGCCGGACCTCGACGGAATGGGCATACCCCTGACGGTGAAGCCGACCGAAGGCGTCGGCCATCGCGGCGGTGATCCACGTCCCGTCCTGGCCGGGTCGGGGCGCGGCGCAGGAGCGCACGACCTCCCTGAAGGCGGTGTCGCATCGGACCTCGTAGTCGCCTCGGCGCAGGCGCTTACGCAGGCTGCGCGAGACGCGGATGTGATCGGGGAAGAGCACGGCGCGGGGATCCGGTGACCACCACATGACCGGTTGCCCCTCGCTGTACCAGGGGAAGATACCCTGCCGATAGGCGGCCAGCAGCCGTCGCGTCGAGAGGCTTCCCCCAACCGCCAGGAGCCCGTCGGGCTCGCGCAAGGCGAGCTCGACCGGCGGGAACGGGGTCTCCTCATCCTGCGGGTCGATCCAATGGAGCGCACTCATGTGCAATCGGGTCGTCATAGCGCACCCCGCGCGGCCGCGCTCGAAACCTATTCTACAGCAGTCTATTCGGATTTGAACGGCGAGTGGCGGGCGAGCTCGGCGCAATAGTCCGCGATCATGCGGCGTTCGCGGCCGAGGAAATCGGCGATCGCCGTCTCGAAGGCGGGGTGGGCGAACCAGTGCGCCGACCAGGTGGGGGTCGGCAGGAATCCGCGACTGACCTTGTGCTCGCCTTGGACCCCCGGCTCGAAGCGTCTCAGCCCATGGCGCAGGCAGTACTCGATCCCCCGGTAGTAGCACGCCTCGAAGTGCAGGCCGTGAAAGGCCTCGCGGCAGCCCCAGTGACGGCCGTACAAGGTGTCGTCACTGGCAAACGCGATGGAGCCGGCCACATACCGGTCCCGGTGTCGGGCGAGCACCACGAAGACGCGCCGCCCCAGGGCGGGGCCGACCTCGCGGAAGAAGGGGAGATTCAGGGTCGGCATGGCGCCCCTGCGCCGGAAGGTGGAGGCGTAGAACTCGGCGAGCACGCCCCATTGCGCGTCGCTCATCTCGTCGCCCGCGTACTCCTCGATGGCCACGCCGGATTCCGCGACCCGCCGCCGCTCCTGCCGGATCTTTTTGCGCTTGCGCGAGCTGAGCGCGCTCAGGTACTCGTCGAAGTCGTGCCACCCCCGGTTGGTCCAGTGGAAATGACAGTCCATCCTCAGCAGCAGCCCGCTCCGGCGCAGCCGCACGAGGTCCCGCGGCGAGGGGAAGAGCCAATGCAGCGACGACACGCCCGCCTCGCGCGCATAGTCGATCGCACCCTCGAGCAGCGCGGCCGCCACGCGCTCGCGGTCGACGTCCGGGGCGACGAGGAGCCGCGGGCCGGTCGCGGGCGTATAGGGCAGGGCGGCGACGAGCTTGGGATAGTAGGCCTTGCCCGCCCGCGCGTAGGCGTCGGCCCATGCCCAGTCGAATACGAACTCGCCGTAGGTGTTGTGCTTGAGATAGAGCGCTACCGCCCCGGCCAGGCGACCACCGGCATCGCGCGCGATCAGCGGGCGGGGCAACCACCCGAAGCGCTCGCCCACACAGCCGTGGCGCTCCAGCCCGGCGAGGAACTCGTGGCGCAGGAAGGGATTGTCGCCGGCGAGGCGGTTCCAGGCGACGGGGTCGGTCTGGGCCACCCCGCCGAGGACCTCGACGTCCGACGCGGTCATGACCTCGGACCCGTGCGGTCCGGGCGGCGGAGGCCGCCGGCTAGCGCGCGGGGCCGCCGGCGGTCTGCGCCCCCTGGCCCTCTAGAAAACGCTCGGCGTCGAGCGCCGCCATGCACCCCATGCCGGCGGCGGTCACGGCCTGACGGTAAACGTAGTCGGCGACGTCGCCGGCGGCGAACACGCCGGGCACGCTCGTCGCGGTGGCGTCGGGGGCGGGGAAACCCTTGACCTGGATATAGCCTTGCTCCATGTCGAGCTGACCCTGGAAGATGTCGGTGTTGGGCGCGTGACCGATGGCGATGAAGACACCGTTGACCTCGAGATCCTTGGTGGTCTCGTCACGGACGTTCTTCAAGCGCACCCCCGTGACGCCCTGCTCGTCGCCGAGCACCTCGTCGAGCACGTGATTCCATTCGAAGCGGACGTTGCCGTCGTCGGCCTTCTTGAGCAGCGCGTTCGCCAGGATCTTCTCCGCACGCAGCTTGTCGCGACGGTGGACCAAGGTCACGCTCGAGACGATCTTGGAAAGATACAAGGCCTCCTCGACGGCCGTGTTCCCGCCGCCGATCACTGCCACGGGTTCGTTCTTATAGAAGAAGCCGTCGCACGTCGCGCACGCCGATACCCCGCGACCCTTGTAGCTCTCTTCAGAGGGCAGACCGAGGTACTTCGCCCGCGCGCCGGTGGCGATGATCAACGCATCGCAGGTGTATTCCCGGGAGTCTCCGGTCAGGCGGAACGGGCGGCTCGAGAGCTCCACCTTGTTGATGTGATCGAAGATCACTTCGGTCTCGAAGCGCTCCGCGTGCTGGCGCATGCGCTCCATGAGCTCCGGCCCTTGGACGCCCCGAGCGTCGCCCGGCCAGTTGTCGACGTCGGTCGTCGTCATCAGCTGCCCGCCCTGCTCGACACCCGTCACGAGCACCGGCTGGAGGTTCGCACGCGCCCCGTAAACCGCCGCGGTGTAGCCGGCCGGCCCCGATCCCAGGATCAGCAGCCGGCAATGCTTGGCGTTATCACTCATGTATAATGACTCCGGACTTCGCTGGCTCGACGGCGGCTCGGGCGCCGCGGTCCGCCGATAATCCAGTGACAACGGCGCGCGGCGACTGTTCCCGGACGCCCGTTCAGTGTCGGCGGCGATAACCGCGTCATGGTACGGAAAGGGGGCGGCAGCGTAAAGGAGGCCCGATGCGCATCGGCATCCCGCGAGAGCTCAAGACACTCGAAGCCCGGATCGCGTTGATCCCCGCCGCCTGCGCGGAGCTCGTGCGGCGCGGCCACGAGGTCCTGATCGAGCGCGGAGCCGGTGAAGGCGCGGGCTACGCCGATGCCGATTACGAGGCGGCGGGCGCGCGCGTCGTGCCCGACGCCGCCGCCGCGTACGGCGAGGCCGAGCTCGTCGTCAAGGTCAAGGAGCCGGTCGAGGGCGATCTCGCCCATCTGCGGGCCGACCATCTGCTGTTCTGCTTCCTGCACCTCGCCCCCAATCCTAAGCTCGCGCGGCGCCTGTGCGAGATCGGCCTTACCGCCGTGGCGTTCGAGACGGTCGAGCGCGGGGACGGGACGCTGCCGCTGCTGGCGCCGATGAGCGACATCGCCGGGCGCCTCTCGACGCATATCGGCACCCAGCTCCTCCAGTATCCTCACGGCGGCAAGGGGGTGCTGCTCGGCGGCCTGCCCGCCACGGAGCGCGGGCGCGTGGTCATCGTCGGGGCGGGCGTGGCCGGAGGCAACGCCGCGGCGGTGGCCGCCGCGCTGGGCGCCGAGGTGGCGGTGTTCGACCTCAAGCGTGAGAAGCTCGAGCGGATGCGCGCCCTCGGCGGCAACGTCACGGCCCTGCATCCGTTCGCCGAGACCATCGCGCGCGAGGTGGCCCGCGCGGATTTGCTGATCGGTGCCGTGCTGATCACCGGGCGGCGCACGCCCCGGCTGGTCACCGCGGGGATGGTGCGCAGCATGGCGGCCGGCAGCGTAGTCATGGATATCTCGGTGGACCAGGGGGGCTGCATCGAGACGACCCGGCCGACGAGCTACGCCGAGCCGACCTTCGTATGGGAGGGTGTCACGCACTTCGGCGTCACCAACATGCCCGGGGCGGTGCCCCGCACGGCGACCCAGGCGCTCTCGGCGGCCTTGATTTCCCACGTGACCAAGCTGGCCGACGGCGACTGGCGCCAGGATCCCGCCCTCGCGCGCGGAGTCAACGTGCGCGCCGGCGAGGTGGTCCACCCGGCCGTCGCCGAGGCATTGACGGCGGCGGACCGTAACCCCTAGCCGGGGGGCCACGACCGCGGGCCGCGCGACGACGATGGAGCGGTGAAGGCTGGACAGAAAAAACCTATCTATTAAACTCTTACCGAAATAAGTTCATCCGAAGGTTAAATCTTGGCGCAGGCCAGTCGCAAGAAGGCGCATTCCCTGCTCGCGGTCCTCGGGACGCACGCCGGCCACGGGCTGCGCGAGGGCGCGATGTTCGTGCTGCTGGCCCTGGCGCTCTACCTGCTGCTGGCCTTGGCGAGCTACCACCCGGCCGACGCGGGATGGTCTCATACCGGCAGCGGGGGCCCGACGCGCAATTGGGGCGGTCCGGTCGGGGCATGGTTCGCCGACATCACGCTCTACCTGATCGGGTACACCGCCTATCTCTTCCCCGTCATGGTGGCCTACAGCGGCTGGCTGATCTATCGCGGGCGCGGTCCGGAGCACGTCTTTGACCCGCGTCTCTTCGGGCTGCGTTGGCTGGGGTTCGTCGTCACGGTGGCGGCGGGCTGCGGGCTGGCGGCCCTGCACTTCGCCGCTCCGGCCGAGGGCACGCCCGCGGGGGCCGGCGGGGTGCTCGGAGAGCTCGTCGGCCAGGGTCTCGCGCAGGGCTTCAGCTTCCTAGGGGCCACGCTGTTCCTGCTGGCCCTGTTCCTCGGGGGCGTGACCCTGTTCACCGGGCTGTCGTGGCTCGGGCTGATGGACCTCACCGGGCGTTACACCCTCGACCTCGCCGCGTGGCTGCAGGCGCAACTGGCGGGCGTGCGCGACTACTGGGCGGGTCGGCGCGCGCGGGCCCAGCGCGAAGTGAGCGCCCGGGTTGAGAAGGCCAGGACCGAGAAACGCAAGCCCCCGAAGATCGAGCCGGTCATCCGCGACGTGGAGCCGAGCGAGCGGGCCGCCAAGGAACGTCAGGTGCCGCTGTTCGATCCCCCGGCCGACAGCGGCGGCTTGCCGCCGCTCTCGCTGCTCGACGCGCCCGAGAAGCGGGTCGCGGGCTATTCGGCCGACTCGCTCGAGGCCATGTCCCGGCAGGTGGAGTTCAAGCTGCGGGACTTCGGGGTGGAGGCGGAGGTCGTCGCGGTGCATCCGGGTCCGGTCATCACGCGCTTCGAGCTGCAGCCCGCGCCCGGCGTGAAGGTCAGCCAGATCAGCAACCTCGCGAAGGACCTGGCCCGCGCGCTCTCGGCGGTGAGCGTGCGAGTCGTCGAGGTCATTCCCGGCAAGTCCGTCATCGGACTGGAGATCCCCAACGAGCAGCGCGAGCTGGTCTATCTGAGCGAGATCCTGCACTCCAAGGAGTACGACAAGGCGGCCTCGCCGTTGACCCTGGCACTCGGCAAGGACATCAGCGGGCGACCGGCAGTGGCGGACCTCGCCAGGATGCCGCATCTGCTCGTGGCCGGCACCACCGGCTCGGGCAAGTCAGTGGCGCTCAACGCGATGGTGCTCTCGTTGCTGTACAAGACCACCGCCCATGATGTGCGCCTGATCCTTATCGACCCCAAGATGCTCGAGCTCTCGGTCTACGAAGGCATACCGCACCTGCTCACACCCGTGGTCACGGACATGAAGGAGGCGGCCAATGCGCTGCGCTGGTGCGTCGGTGAGATGGAGCGGCGCTATCGCCTGATGGCCGCGCTCGGCGTGCGCAATATCGCCGGCTACAACCGCAAGGTCGGCGAGGCGATCGATCAGGGCGACCCCGTCCCGGATCCGCTGTGGAAGCCCGAGGAGGAAGGCGCCGGCCCGGGGGCCGAGCCGCCCGCCCTCGGGCCGCTGCCCTATATCGTGGTGCTGGTCGACGAGTTCGCCGACATGATGATGATGGTCGGCAAGAAGGTCGAAGAGCTGATCGCGCGACTGGCGCAGAAGGCGCGCGCCTCGGGGATCCACCTCATCCTCGCCACCCAGCGCCCGTCGGTCGACGTCATCACCGGGCTCATCAAGGCCAACATCCCCGCGCGCATCGCCTTCCAGGTGTCCTCACGAGTGGATTCACGCACGATCCTCGATCAGATGGGGGCGGAGCAGCTCCTCGGCCACGGCGACATGCTCTATCTGCCTCCGGGCAGCGGCATGCCCGAACGGGTGCACGGGGCGTTCGTCAGCGACAACGAGGTGCACCGGGTCGCCAAGAAGCTCAAGCGCCAGGGCGAGCCCGATTACATCGAGGATATCGTGCAGGGCGGCGCGGAAGAGGGGGTGCCGATCCCCGGTGTCGACGCCGACGTGTCCGGCGAGACCGATCCGCTCTATGACGAGGCCGTGCGTATCGTCACCGAGACGCGGCGTGCCTCGATCTCCGGCATCCAGCGGCGCCTCAAGATCGGCTATAATCGCGCCGCGCGCATGGTCGAGGAAATGGAACGCGCCGGGGTCGTCGGTCCGCTGCAGGCCAACGGCTCGCGAGAAGTCCTCGCTCCGGCGCCACCGGAGAACTGAAATGACCGCTCGTCCTTTGCTCTTAGTGTCCCTGCTCGCGCTCACGATGCTCGGCATGTCCCCCCCGGCGGGAGCGCAAGGAGAGAGCGCTCGCGAGCGTCTCGCGCAGTTCTTCGAGCAGGTGCGCTCTCTCCGGGCAAGCTTCGAGCAGACGCTGCTCGATGAGACGGGTGAGCCCGTGCAGGATGCGGCAGGGACCGTGTGGCTGCAGCGGCCCGGGAAGTTCCGCTGGGACTACGCTACCCCTTACGAGCAGGTGATCGTCAGCGACGGCGCGCGGGTCTGGGTCTACGACGCCGATCTCGCCCAGGTCACCGTCCGTCCGCAGGCCCAGGGATTGGACAACGGCGCGATGATGCTCTTGTCGGGTGAGGGCTCACTAGAGGCGCAGTACGAGATCCGCGAGCTCGAGTCGCGCGACGCCCGCCAGTGGATCGAGCTCGTGCCGCGCGCCGAGCGGAGCGAGTTCCGGCGCGTGCGCCTCGGCTTCGGGTCGCACGGCCTCGAGGTGATGGAGCTTGTCGATACTTTCGGCCAGACCACGCGGCTGCGTTTCAACGACGTCGCCCTCAACCCGAAGATCGCCCCCTCGCGCTTCGAGTTCACGCCGCCCGAGGGCGTGGACGTGATCCGCAGCAGCTCCTGAGCACGCGATCCGCGAACCCGGCTGAGTCACATGGCCGCACCCGCCCCCAACCGCCCGCTGGCCGATCGCATGCGGCCCCAGCGGCTCGAGGATCTCGTCGGGCAGGCGCACATCCTCGGTGCGGGCAAGCCGCTGCGCGCCGCCATCGAAGTGGGAAACCTGCACTCGATGGTGCTGTGGGGGCCGCCGGGGTCCGGCAAGACCACCCTCGCGCGCATGATCGCGGATTATACGGATGCGCAGTTCCTGACCGTCTCCGCGGTGCTCTCGGGCGTCAAGGACATCCGCTCGGCGGTCGATCGCGCCCGGGCGGCCCGGGCCGAGGGCGACCGGCGCACGGTGCTGTTCGTCGACGAGGTGCACCGCTTCAACAAGTCCCAGCAGGACGCCTTCCTGCCGCACGTCGAGGACGGCACCATCATCTTCGTCGGCGCCACCACCGAGAATCCCTCCTTCGAGCTGAACAACGCGTTGCTCTCGCGCGTGCGCACGTACGTGCTCAAGAGCCTCACCGCCGCCGACATCCGGGGCTTGATCGATCGTGCGCTCGAGGACTCCGAGCGCGGACTGGGAGAGCGGGCGCTGGAGATCGCTGCGCCGCTCCGGAGCCGGCTGGCGGAGGCGGCCGACGGCGACGCGCGGCGCGGCCTCAATCTCCTCGAGCTGGCCGCCGACCTCGCCGAGCCGGTCGACGGACGCGAGGTCATCACCGAAGCCGTCGTCAACGAGGTTTCGACAGGGGGCCTGCACCGCTTCGACAAGGGCGGCGAGGCCTTCTACGATCAGATCTCTGCCCTGCACAAATCCGTGCGCGGCTCGGCGCCCGACGCCGCGTTGTACTGGCTCGCGCGCATGCTCGACGGCGGGGCCGATCCCGCCTATATCGCCCGTCGCGTCGTGCGCATGGCCTCCGAGGACATCGGCAATGCCGATCCGCGCGGCCTGCGCCTCGCGCTGGACGCGTGGGACGTCTACGAGCGCCTGGGCAGCCCCGAGGGCGAGCTGGCGATCGCTCAAGCGATCGTGTATCTCGCCTGTGCGCCCAAGAGCAACGCGGTCGACGTCGCGTTCCAGCGGGCGACGGAGGACGCACGGGGCCGGGGCTCGCTCGAGGTGCCGCCGCACCTGCGCAACGCGCCCACGCGGTTGATGAAAGAGCTCGGCTACGGGCGCGACTACCGGTTCCCGCACGACGCCCCGGAGGGCTATGTGCCCAACGAGCAGTATTTCCCGGACGGGATGACGTCGCGACGCTATTACGAGCCGGTCGCTCGCGGCCTGGAGATCAAGATCGGTGAGAAACTGGCGCAGCTGCGGGCGCGTGACCGGGCCGGCCGCGGGGACGATGACGGGAGCGCGCCACCCTGACGCCGGGACGTCACCCGTCGCGGGCGAACGGTATCTCACCCCTCGGCGAGCTCTGATACACTCTCGGCTCTTGCGAGGCGGGGGAGGAACGAGGCTTGGTGCAGGCGGTTGCCGTGGCGGCCGGCGGCGCGGCGGGGGCGCTGTTGCGCTTCTGGATGTCGGTCGCCGTACACTCCTGGCTCGGGCGGGGATTCCCGTACGGCACCCTGCTCGTCAACGTCCTGGGCAGCCTGCTGATGGGCCTTCTCTACGTCATGCTGCTCGAGCGTCTGGTGACCGGCCCGGAGTGGCGCGCCGGCCTGCTCATAGGCGTGCTCGGAGCGTTCACCACTTTCTCGACCTTCTCCATGGAAACGCTGAACCTCGTCGAGCAGGGCGCCGCGGCGAAGGCCGTCTTGAACATCGTGACCAACGTCGCGCTGTGCCTGCTCGCGGTGTGGCTGGGGGTCACGGCGGGGCGGCAGCTGTGAGCACGGTGGAAGTCACCATGGTCCGCCTGTACCTCACCGAGGGCGAGCATCGCCTCGAGGCGCTGCTCCGGGTCCTGCACGATGAGGAGCGGGTCAAGGGCGTTACGGTCTTCCGGGGCATCTCGGGCTTCGGCCGCTCGGGCAGGATGCATTCCTCCACGCTGCTCGACGTATCGCTCGATCTGCCTTTGGTCATAGAGTTCTTCGACGAGCCCGCGCGGGTCGAGACCGTCCTGGAGCATCTCGCGCCACAATTCGAGCCCGGCCACATCGTGATGTGGCCGGCGCGCGTCAACGTCTGAGCGGCGGAAAGCGATCATGCTCGATCCGAGGCTGCTGCGCAACGAGCTGGACTGGGTCGCCGACCGGCTGGCCCGGCGCGGTTTCGAGCTCGATACCGCTCAGTTCCACCGTCTCGACGAAGAGCGCAAGCGCCTGCAGACCCGCACGCAGGAGCTGCAGAACGAGCGCAACACCCGCTCCAAGGCGATCGGGCAGGCCAAGGCCCGCGGTGAAGAGATCGAGCCGCTCAAAGCGCAGGTCGCCGACCTCGGTGAGCGTCTCGCCGAGGCGCAGGTGGCCCTCGATCGAGCACAGAGCGAGCTCGATGCGCTGCTCTCCGGCATTCCCAACATCCCGCACGAGAGCGTGCCGGAGGGCACCGACGAGACCGCTAATGTGGAAGTGCGCCGCTGGGGCGAGCCGCCGGCGTTCGATTTCACGCCTCGCGATCATGTCGACCTCGGCGTCGCGCGGGGCACGATGGACTTCGAGACGGCGGCCAAGATCGCCGGATCGCGGTTCGTCGTCATGAGCGGGACCCTCGCGCGCATACATCGAGCGTTGATCCGTTTCATGCTCGATCTGCACACGGGGGAACACGGCTACGAAGAGATCTATGTCCCATATATTGTCAACGCCGACAGTCTGTTCGGGACCGGCCAGCTACCCAAGTTCGAGGCGGACCTGTTCGCCCTCGAGGGAGAGGCGCGCTATTACCTGATCCCCACGGCGGAGGTCCCCGTAACCAACGTCTTTCGTGAACGGATCGTCGAGTCCGACGGCCTGCCGCAGCGATATGTCGCGCATACGCCGTGCTTCCGATCCGAGGCGGGCTCCTACGGCAAGGACACGCGCGGCATGATCCGCCAGCATCAGTTCGAGAAGGTGGAGCTGGTGCAGGCGGTGCCGCCGGAGCGCTCGTACGAGGCGCTCGAGGAGCTGACCGGCCATGCGGAGGTGGTTCTGCAGCGCTTGGAGCTGCCGTACCGCGTAGTGACCCTGTGCACCGGCGACATGGGCTTCGCTTCGGCCAAGACCTACGACATAGAGGTATGGCTGCCCGGCCAGCAACGCTACCGCGAGATCTCTTCTTGCAGCAATCTCGAGGCGTTCCAAGCCCGCCGCATGCAGGCCCGCTGGCGAAATCCGCGGACCGGCAAGCCCGAGCCGCTGCACACGCTCAACGGGTCGGGCCTCGCCGTGGGGCGCACATTGGTGGCGCTCATGGAGAACTTCCAGAACGCCGACGGTCGCATCCAGATCCCGGCGGCCTTGCGACCCTACCTTGACGGTGTCATGAGCTTTTAGAGCCGACGCGCCTTGCACCAGGACCAGGCCGGGCACGACGCCAGGTCCCGTTTTGGTGCAGTAGGTCGAGGCAGCGCTCTCCGCCCGCATATCATAACGCTCGGATTCTAGGTCGATTCCCGTCGCGTCCGTCCGCTGGCACGAGCATTGCTCAGTGAGCACGGGCCTCTTACCCGGAGCGGCGATCTCAAGATGACTCACAGGCTCGACCACTCAGCGCGCGGGCTGCTGGTGCTGACCGCGCACGGCTTCGTCCTGCGCTCCGTCGGAGAAAGACCGGGAGAGCCGACCGGCGGTCGACCGAGAGGCGAGCGCCGAGCGCGGGAGCGACAGATATTGCCGGGCAGGCCGTCACACCGCCGAGACCCCGATGCCCCATGACCCGGCGCGTGTTGCTGATCGACCCGGTGCCCGACCGCGCGGAGCGTGTCGGGTGCGTCCTCGAGCGAGAGGGCTTTCGGGTCGTCGCGCGAGTCGGCGAGGGCGCCGACCTGCACGAGCGCGTCACCCGGGTCGATCCGGATATCGTCATCGTCGACTTGGATTCGCCCGACGATGACCTGATCGAGGCGTTACAGAAAATCAATGCCGAGACCCCACGCCCGATCGTGCTGTTCGCCGCCGCGGGCGATCCCGAGACGATACGGGCCGCGGTACGGATCGGGATGAGCGCCTACGTGGTCGACGGCCTGCGCCCCGAGCGCGTCGGCGTGGTCGTGGAGGTGGGCATCGCCCGGTTTCGGGAATTTCGGCGATTACGTGCCGAGCTCGTCCGGGCCCAGGCCTCGCTCCAGGAGCGCAAGATCGTCGAGCGCGCCAAGGGCCTGCTGATGCAAAGGCAGGGCCTGGACGAGGACACCGCTTACCGTACGCTGCGCAAGATGGCGATGGACCGCGGCATGAAGCTGGCCGACCTCGCGCGCCGGGTCGTAGAGATGGCGAATCTCCTCGACTGATCACCCTGAAGAGCAACCCCACCTAGACAGCCAGGGCGCCGGCGTGCGCTCGGCAAAACGATATCTTCTCGAAACGCTGACGTCCCGACGTCCGCGGGGGCGTGCGGCTCGGACCCTGGATTCGGTCCGCGCCTTGATCCGGTAACGCCCTTCGGGACCGCCTTCGGTGCAGGGTGACCGGCGCTGCACCGCGACGGTGCGAAAGTAGGCACGCGCCGGGACAGGGCATCGTGCCGAAAGCCTTGTTGTGTCGCGGAGTTACCCTCTGGCGGGTTGTTGGTACGGGGCTTGCTAAGAGATGTTTAGCCCGCACGCGGCGCTCGTGCGCCGTGGCGGGCACGAGGCGATCCAACGGCGGATCATCGGCAGGGTTCGAGCGGGTCAAGGGAGATCCGCGTGGGGCAAAGGCGCCCGTCTGCGCGTAGCGCGCAGACGGGCTTTTTTTCGTTTCCAGGCACCTCTAGCCGGGGCGCCGCGCACGGAGGGAAGGGCTCATGAACGTCGCAGGCAAGGCCACCCGAATCGAGCTGTTCAACCCGAGGTCACCGCAGATGCGAGCCTTCCACATGACCTGGTTCGCGTTCTTCCTCGCTTTCTTCGGCTGGTTCGGGATTGCCCCGCTCATGCCGCTGGTCCGCGAGGACCTCGGGCTCACCAAGGAGCAGATCGGCAACACCATCATCGCTTCGGTGGCGATCACCGTCCTCGTACGGGTCCTCATCGGCAAACTGTGTGACACGCTGGGACCGCGCCTGACCTACAGCGGGCTCCTGATGATCGGCTCGATCCCGGTCATGGCGATCGGGCTCGCCGACGATTACGAGAGCTTCCTCTTGTTCCGGCTGGCGATCGGAGCCATCGGCGCATCTTTCGTGATCACTCAATACCACACCTCGGTGATGTTCGCGCCGAACGTGGTCGGCACGGCCAACGCGACCACGGCGGGGTGGGGCAATCTCGGCGGCGGCGTGACTCAGATGGTCATGCCGCTCATCCTGGCCGCCGTGCTCATGCTGGGCGTCGAGGAGGCGCTCGGATGGCGCCTCGCCATGACCGTGCCCGGCGTGGCGCTGTTCCTGACCGGCATCGCGTACTACTTTTTCACGCAGGACGCGCCGGAAGGCGATTACAGGACGCTCCGCGCGGCGGGCAAGCTGCCGCCGGCGTCGAACGGAGGCGTGGGCTCGTTCAAGGCCGCGGCGCGAGACTACCGGGTCTGGCTGCTCTTTGTCATCTACGGTGCGTGTTTCGGCGTCGAGCTCACGATCAACAACATCGCGGCGATCTATTACTTCGATTATTTCTCGCTGGATCTCAAGACCGCGGGCCTCATCGCGGGGCTGTTCGGGCTGATGAACCTCTTCGCCCGGACCCTGGGAGGCGTGTTCTCCGACCGGGCCGCATGCCGATGGGGGCTGCGCGGTCGGGTCGGCTTCCTCCTGGTCGCCTTGCTGATGGAAGGTGTGGCACTGGTGGTCTTCTCCCAGATGAGCGTGCTGCTGCTCGCCGTCGGCACCATGGTGGTGTTCAGCCTGTTCGTGCAGATGTCCGAAGGGGCCACCTACGGATTGGTGCCGTTCATCAATCGCAACGCCCTCGGGCCGGTCGCCGGCATCGTGGGGGCCGGCGGCAACGCCGGCGCGGTCGCGGCCGGCTTCCTGTTCCGTTCGGAGAGCTTGAGCATGCCCGAGGGTCTGCTCGTCCTCGGTCTGGTCGTCATGGGGATCTCGGGCCTCGCCTTGTTCGTGCGGTTCTCGCCGGTGACGGTGGCCGAGGAGAAGGCGGCGCTGGAGACGTCGCTGGCCGAGCGCGCCCGGCTGGCCGACAGCCCGGCGTAACGGGAGCGACCTGCACAGGTCTGGAGGTACGGTCATGCAAGACAGACTGGTGGTCGTCGGCAACGGGATGGCGGGCGTGCGCACCCTGGAGGAGCTGATCGACATCGCCCCGCAGTGCTATGAGATCAGCGTCTTCGGCGCCGAGCCGCACGGCAATTACAATCGCGTGCTGCTCTCCGCGGTCTTGGCCGGCGAGAAGGAATTCGAGGATACGGTGCTGAACGGACCCGACTGGTACCGCGAGCGCGGTGTCACGCTTCATGCGGGTCGTCGCGTGACAGGCATCGATCGCGCTCGCAGGTGCGTGGTGGCCGATGACGGGACACGCACCCCGTACGATCGTCTGCTGCTCGCCACGGGCTCGCGTCCGGTCGTCCTGCCCGTGCCGGGTCGGAGGCTCGAGGGCGTGGTCACGTTCCGGGACATCGGGGACGTGCGGAAGATGACCGAGCTCGCAAGGCCGGGCCGCAGGGCGGTGGTGATCGGGGGTGGTTTGCTCGGTCTCGAGGCGGCGCACGGGCTGATGCGGCGCGGGATGGACGTCACGGTGATTCACCTGTGCGAGACGTTGATGGAGCGTCAGCTCGACCGAAACGCCGGGGAGATGCTCAAGGGCTCGCTGACGGCTCGGGGCGCGGCGCTCGTGATGGGCGTCCAGACGGAGGCGATCCTCGGGGGATCGCGCGTGGAAGGCGTGCGGCTGGCCGATGGGCGGGAGCTCCCGGCCGACCTGGTGGTCATGGCCGTCGGCATCCGGCCGGAGACCACGCTCGCGCGCGAGGCCGGGATCCATGCCGAGCGTGGGATCGTGGTCGGGGATACCCTGCAGACCTTCGACCCCCGGGTCTATGCCGTCGGCGAGTGTGTCGAGCACCGCGGCAAGACCTACGGCCTCCTCGCCCCGCTGTTCGAGCAGGCCCGCGTCTGCGCCAACCATCTCGCCGCGCTCGGCACCGTGCGCTACGAGGGCTCTCTGACCTCGACCAAGCTCAAGGTCACGGGCGTCGAGCTGTTCTCGGCCGGCGATTTCTCCGAACGGATGGACACCGAGTCGCTGATCTTCGAGGATGCCGCGCGGGGCGTGTACAAGAAGCTCGTCGTGGAGGACGATCGCCTGCGCGGCGCCGTGCTGTATGGCGATACCATGGACGGGGCGTGGTACTTCCAGCTCATGCGCGACGGTGCCGACATCCGCGATCTGCGCGAGCACCTGCTTTTCGGCCAGGCGCACCTCGGTGACGCGGGGCATGGCGACGCCGCCAAGGTGGAAATATTGGAGGACGAGGCGGAGATCTGCGGCTGCAACGGGGTTTGCAAGGGCGACATCGTCTCCGCCATCACCCGGGAGGGCCTGTTCAGCCTCGACGACGTGCGCCGGCACACCAAGGCCTCCAGCTCGTGCGGCTCGTGCACGGGGCTGGTCGAGGCCCTGCTGGCGGCGACGCTGGGCAGCGATTACTCGCAGACGCCTGCGAAAAAACCCATGTGCCCCTGCACGGACTTCAGCCACGACGAGGTGCGCGCGGCGATCGCGCGCAACGAGCTCAAGTCTATTCGACAAATCATGCATTTTCTCGAGTGGCGGGAGGCCGACGGCTGTCAGAGATGCCGACCGGCCTTGAATTACTATCTCCTATGCGCTTGGCCCGGCGAGTACGAGGACGACATGCGCTCGCGCTTCGTCAACGAGCGTGCGCACGCCAACATTCAGAAGGACGGGACCTACTCGGTGGTCCCCCGCATCTGGGGCGGCGTGACGACACCGGCGGAGCTGCGGGCGCTGGCCGATGTGGCCGAGCGCTACGCGGTGCCGACGGTGAAGATCACGGGCGGACAACGTGTCGATCTGCTCGGCGTTCAGAAGGCCGATCTGCCGCGGGTCTGGGCGGACCTCAATGAGGCCGGTTTCGTCTCCGGCCACGCCTACGGCAAGGCGGTGCGCACGGTGAAGACCTGCGTGGGACAAGAGTGGTGTCGATTCGGCACGCAGGACTCGACCGCGATGGGCATCGCGGTCGAGAAGATGGCCTGGGGCGCCTGGACGCCCCATAAGGTCAAGCTCGCGGTCTCGGGATGTCCGCGGAACTGCGCCGAGGCGACGATCAAGGACTTCGGCGTCGTCGCGGTGGAATCGGGCTGGGAGCTGCATGTCGGAGGCAACGGTGGGGTCAAGGTACGGGCCACCGACCTGCTGTGCAAGGTCTCGAGCGCCGAAGAGGTGCTCGAGCACTGCGCGGCCTTTCTCCAGCTCTACCGAGAGGAGGGACGCTATCTCGAGCGCACGGCGCCGTGGATCGAGCGCGTCGGGCTCACCTATGTCAAGGAGAGAGTCGTTATCGATGCCGAAGGGCGGCGCGCCCTGGCGGCGCGTTTTTATCGGGCGCAGCGCGAGGGACAGCACGACCCGTGGCAAGAGCGCGCCACCGGCGTCGAGCGCGGGGAGTTCACGCCGCTGCGAGAGGTCGGCTAGCACGGTTGCGGGAGGAGATGAGATGGCGCATTGGATCGAGCTCGGGAAGCTCAGTGACATACCACGCTTGGGGTCGCGCATCGTCAGCACCGCACACGGCGACATCGCGGTATTCCGCACCGCGGAGGACCGCGTTTACGCGCTTCGCGACCGTTGTCCCCACCGCGGGGGACCGCTCTCCCAGGGCATCGTCTTCGGCGAGCACGTCGCGTGTCCGCTCCATGATTGGGTCGTGGGCCTGGCCGACGGCTGCGCGCAAGCCCCGGACGAGGGCTGCACGCCGTCTTATCCGGTGCGGGTCGAAAACGGCTTCGTGTACCTGGGGCTCGACGAGCGGGTGCGCGGCGGCGTCACCATCCTGACCGGCACGGGGACGAGGCGATGATCTCCGAGGAGACATCCACGACCTGCCCCTATTGCGGGGTCGGCTGCGGACTGCGTGTCGCGCAGGCCCCGGGCGGCGTGATCGGCGTGCAAGGCGACCCGTGGCATCCCGCCAACGAGGGGCGCCTGTGCGTCAAAGGGGCGTGCCTCGGTGAGACCCTGGATCTCGGCGAGCGCCTGCTCGCGCCGCGGGTCAATGGCCGAGGCGTCGGCTGGCCGGAGGCGGTGGCCGCGGTGGCCGAGGGCTTCGCGCGGACCATCGCCGAGCACGGCCCCGAGGCGGTGGCCTTCTACGTCTCGGGACAGCTCCTGACCGAGGACTACTACGTCGCGAACAAGCTGATGAAGGGCTTCATCGGCTCGGCGAACATCGACACCAACTCCCGGCTGTGCATGGCCTCGGCGGTCGTCGCCCATCAGCGCGCCTTCGGCGCGGACGCCGTCCCCGTATGCTACGAGGACCTGGAGCACGCCGACCTGGTCGTCGCCGTGGGGTGGAACGGGGCGTGGACCCACCCGGTGCTGTGGCGCCGCATCGAAGCGCGCCGGCATGACGGCGAACGGCCGAAGCTCGTGGTGATCGATCCGCGCGGCACCGCCACGGCCCGGGCCGCCGATCTTCACCTCCCCGTCAAGCCCGGCACCGACGGATTTCTTTTCAATGGGCTGTTGGACTTTCTGCGCCGGGAGGACGGCCTCGATCTCGCTTACCTCGAGCGGCACACCGAGGGCTTCGCCGAGACGCTCGCCGCCGCCCGGGAGAGCGCGCCTTCCATACCGGCGGTGGCGGAGACATGCGGGCTGGCGGAGGCGAAGGTCGCCGAGTTCTATCGACTGTTCGCGCGCCACGCGCGCGTCGTGAGCGTCTTCTCACAGGGAATCAATCAGTCGGCCACCGGCGTGGACAAGGCCAACGCCATCATCAACTGTCACCTCGCCACCGGGCGTATCGGACGGCCCGGCGCCGGACCCTTCTCGATCACCGGTCAGCCAAACGCCATGGGCGGGCGCGAGGTCGGCGGTCTCGCCACCCAGCTCGCCGCGCACATGGCCCTCGGCGACCCGGAGGCCACCGAGCGCCTGGGGCGTTTCTGGCAGACCGACCAAGTGGCGCGCGCCCCGGGGCTGAAGGCGATCGACATGTTCGAGGCGATCGCCGCCGGTCGCGTGCGCGCCGTTTGGATCATGGCGACCAACCCGGCGGTGAGCCTGCCCGACGCGGACCGCGTCCGCCGGGCCCTTGAGGCCTGCGAGATGGTGATCGTATCCGACTGCGTCGGCGGCACCGATACCGCCCGGTGCGCGGACGTATTGCTGCCCGCGGCCGCCTGGGGAGAGAAGGACGGCAGCGTCACCAACTCCGAGCGGCGCATCTCACGCCAACGAGCCTTTCATCGCCCGCCCGGCGAGGCGCGACCGGATTGGTGGATCATCACACAGGTGGCGCGCGCCATGGGGTTCGAGTCCGCGTTCGGCTACGAGCGCCCGGCGGAGATCTTCCGCGAGCACGCGCGACTTTCGGGGCTCGACAACCCCGGCCGACGCGCCTTCGACATCAGCGCGCTCGCCGAGCTCAGCGACGCCGAGTACCAGTGTCTCGAGCCGGTGCAGTGGCCGGCGACACGCGCGCGGCCCGGCGGAACCAAACGGCTGTTCGAGAACGGGGCCTTCTACACGCCGTCGGGCCGGGCGCGGCTCGTCCCCATCGAGCCGCGATTGCCGGCGACGCCGCCCACGCCCGCGCTTCCCTTCGTGCTGAACTCCGGCCGCACGCGCGACCAATGGCACACCATGACACGCACGGGCGAGACCGCGCGGCTGACCGCTCATCGCGCCGAGCCTTATGCCGAAATCCACCCCGCGGACGCGGCGGCGCTCGGGCTGCGCGAGCGTTCTCTGCTGCGGGTGTCCGGCGCCGAGGCCGAGGTCCTCGTGCGTGCGGAGCTCTCGCCCGCGCAGCAGCGGGGCACCGTGTTCGTGCCGATGCACTGGAGCGACGCCTATGCCGCCCGGGCGCGAGTCGGTGCCCTCGTGCCGCCGGTCACGGATCCGATCTCCGGGCAACCAGAGTCCAAGTGCGCCCCGGTACGGCTCGAACGGCCCGAGCTGGCTTGGCACGGTATCCTGTGGCTGGCGCGCGGCTCGCTCGTGCTGCCCGAGCTCGAGTACTGGGCCCGGGTGCGGGAGACGGAATGCTGGCGCTACGAGCTCGCCGACCGCCGGGCCCCGCCGGATTGGCGCGCCTGGTGTCGTGCCCGTGTCGGCGAGGCCGGGGAGTGGATCGAGCTGCTCGATGCGGGCGCCGGGCGGTACCGGGCCGCCTGCCTGCGCACGGGGCGTCTCGCCGCCGTGCTCTACGTGGCGCCGGAGCCGGAAGGCGTCGACCGCCGCGCGGTCGCCGGTCTATTCAGCGAGGCACGGTTGAGCCATGCCTCACGGGACGCCGTGCTCTCGGGGCAGCCGCGACGCGGCGCCGAGACCGGAGACATTCTTTGCACTTGCTTCTCCGTGGGGGAGACGCAGGTGGCCCGCGCCATCGCGGAGGGGTGCGACACGGTCGAGGCACTGGGCGCGGCGCTGGGCGCCGGCGCCGGCTGTGGATCCTGCCTGTCCGAGTTGCGCGAGCGCCTCGAGCGGTGGCCCCTCGGAGCCGCCCAGGGGTGAGGACCGAGGGCTCGATCGGGCCCGGCCCGAGACGGCGACGTTCTAAAAGCTCGAGAGTCCCTCCAAAAACAAAAGGCCCCGTCCGGAGACGGGGCCTCGACACGCGCGCCCGCGGTGTCGCTATCGTTCCCCGGCGAAGGCGCCGAGCAGGTGGAGCAGGGCGGTGAAGAGATTGTAGATCGTCACGAACAGCGTAACGGTCGCCATGATGTAATTGGTCTCGCCCCCGTGGATGATCTGGCTGGTCTCGTACATGATCAGGCCGGACATCAGCAGAATGAAGGCCGCGGAGACCGCCAGGGACAGGGCCGGAATGGCGAACACCCAGGCACCGAGCCCCGCGAGGAAGGCGACCAGAATCCCCACCATGAGGAAGCCGCCGAGGAAGCTGAAGTCCTTCTGGGTGACGAGGGTATAACCCGACAGCCCGAGAAAGATCACACCGGTCCCCCCGAGCGCCATCATCACCAGCTGTGCGCCGTTGGAGAACATGGCGACGTAGGCGCTGATGATCGGTCCCAAGGTGAAGCCCATGAAGCCGGTCAGCGCGAACACGCAGACCAGCCCCCACGCGCTGTTGCGGAACTTCGTGGTCAGCCACAGCAGCCCGAAGTAACCCACGAGCGTGAGGATGAGCCCCGGATGGGGCAGGTTCAGGACCATCGACATGCCGGCCGTCGCGCCGCTGAACAGCAGCGTCAGCGACAGCAGCACATAAGTGTTGCGCAGGACCTTGTTGATCGCGACGGCCGAGGTGGTCGGGCGCGCAACGGTGCGCTCGTACAGGCTCATTGATCACCTCCTTCAGGAATCGGCGCACCCCGGGGGCAGCCCCAGGGGCGGCATAGAGCATACCACGGGGCGGCACCCGGGTAAACGCGCCCCGAGGATCGAAATCTCCTCCTATCCAGGGAGTTACGCGTTCCGGTCCGCGCCGGCCAAATTGACCCGTCGCAAGGGCCTTTTTATTATCGCCGAAGGGGCGGGACCGACGCCGGCCCCGGTGTGAGTGCTCGCCGGAGAGGTGGCTGAGCGGTCGAAAGCGGCGGTCTTGAAAACCGCAGGCCCCGAGAGGGGCCCGGGGGTTCGAATCCCTCCCTCTCCGCCATTTTGCGGCGCGGGCCCCGGAGGGGCCCGAGGCGGAAAATGGGGATGGATTGACCGGGATTCGAACCCGAGGGTTTCAATCGACCGGGTTCGACCGACGCGCGCAGCGCGTCGGAACGGCGCCGCGCGGCGGCGCCGGCCCGGAGGGCGAGGGCCGCAGGCCCGAGCAGTCCCTCCCTCTCCGTCAATTCGTCAGCGCACGGGCCGTGCTCGCAACCGTCGCCCACTCCCGCTCGAGCGACGGCGCAGGGGAGAGGGGGGTCAATGGACATGAAGATGCCGATCCGCAAGCTGCTGCAACACTGGTCCCTCGTCGAGCTGACGATCGGGGGCGTGATCGCCGTCACGGCCATCGTGACCTTCGCGCTCGTGCTGATGCATACCCTGCGCGCTTTCGGGTTGCGCTGAGCCGTCCCCCTCGCCGGGGCAGACCTCGACGGCACGTTGCTCCGCCGTTGACGCGCATCAATCCCCGGCCGCGCGGCAGCCTCTAGCCTGTCCTCGAGGACGGCCGGCCGGTGCCGGCGTTCAATTCTTCCTCGAGGAGGACGCTTCGATGAGATGCGGAATCGCATTGGGCCTGGCCACTCTCGCGCTGTCGCTCGGCGGCACGGCGCAGGCGGCCGACTCGGAGCAGGCGCAGGAGCGGGATCAAACGCAGGCTCGCACGCCGGAGCAGGAGCGCATCTACGGCTCCCAGCTCATGACCGAGCAGGAGCGTCTCGAGTACCGGCAACGGATGCGCGAGGCGGACAGCGCCGAGGAGCGCGAGCGGATCCGCCGCGAGCATCACGAGCGCATGGTCGAGCGCGCCCGCGAGCGCGGCGTGGAGCTTCCCGGGGGACCCCCGCCCCGGGGCGGCATGGGCGGTCCCGGGATGCACCGGGGCCGCGGCATGGGACCCGACGAGAACCGGGGCCGAGGCATGGGGCCTGACGAGAACCGAGGTCGAGGCCCTCGGTAACGACGTTTCGCTAACGGGCACCCCCGGCGGTCGCTGCGCGCGGCCGCCGGGGGGCTCGCGCCCGCGGTGTGGATGAGAGATCCGTGCAGGGACCGGCACTTACGCCGGTCGATGTGTTAGGCTGTGCCGCTCCCGAGCCCGGATGCTTCACCGACATCGCGGCCATGGCCCCCGACCCCCTCCAACGCCAGGATCTACGCTTCCACGATCTTCTCCATCCCGAGGGGCTGCAGCGCCTGGACGAGACGTTCCTCGACGAGCTGCGGGCGAGCGACGCCGAGCTGCACGCGCGTCTGATCGAGCATCGTCGCGCCGAGCAGCCGCCACCGGCCACCGCGCACAGTGAGCTGCTGCTCGCGCTCGGCCCCCATCTCGAGGGATTCGTCGCGGCGCTCTTCGGCATCGAAGAGGCCGTTGCGGCCTCGCGTCGCGCCACGACCACGCACAACCCGGTGCTCGAGTTCAAGAACGAGTTCGTCATCCGGCGGGCGCGTCGCTACCGCGGCGAGATTACCTCCGGCTTCGCCGAGCTGGATGCCTGGCTCGAGGAGCGCATCGCCGGCTACCTCGACGAGGGCGACGACCGCGAGCGCGCCGTGGCGCGCTTGGGCCTCGGCCTGCTCGTCGACGCCGAGGGCAACGCGCCGGCGATCGAGCGGCTCACGCGGTGGTGCGCGCTCGCGCTAAACCATCCCGAGGGGCGAGCATGCGTCGAGGGGTGGGTGAGCTTCCGGCTCCCGCAGCGCGTCGATCCGGGGCACCTCGTGCCCGTCTATCCGGTGGAGGGCGGCCCGGCGGCGCGGGTGGAGGGCGATGCGGCCCGCTTCCGGCGGCGCCACGGCTTTATGCTGACCGACCCGCGAATGCCGGCCCGGGAGATCCAGAGCGAGGTGCACTACTGCATCTATTGTCACGATCACGACGGCGATTTCTGCTCCAAGGGCTTTCCGGAGAAGAAGGGCAAGCCCGAGCTCGGGCCCAAGGTCAATCCGCTCGGCTCCCTGCTGACCGGGTGCCCGCTGGACGAGAAGATCTCGGAAATGCACGTCTTCAAGCGCGAGGGCCATACCATCGCGGCGCTCGCCGTGGCGATGGTGGACAACCCGATGGTGCCGGCCACCGGCCACCGCATCTGCAACGACTGCATGAAGGCCTGCATCTACCAGAAGCAGGAGCCGGTGAACATCCCGCAGATCGAGACGCGCGTGCTGACCGACGTGCTGGAGCTGCCGTGGGGCGTCGAGATCTACGACCTGCTGACCCGTTGGAACCCGTTGCGCCAGACGCAATACGTTCTCCAACCTTACAACGGCTCCAATGTTCTGATCGCCGGCATGGGCCCCGCCGGGTTCACGATGGCCCACCACCTCACCATGGAGGGATGCGCGGTGGTCGGCATCGACGGCTTGAAGATCGAGCCGCTGCCGAGCGAGCTGCTCGATCGCCCGGTGCGCCGTTACGAGGAGCTGGTGGAACGCCTCGACCAGCGCATCAACTACGGCTTCGGCGGCGTGGCGGAGTACGGCATCACCGTGCGCTGGGACAAGAACTTCCTGAAGCTCGTCTACCTGGCGCTGGCGCGCCGCCCCACGTTCCAGGTCTTCGGCGGGGTGCGGCTGGGCGGCACCGTCACGCTGGACGACGCCTGGGGGCTCGGCTTCGATCACGTGTGCTACGCGTGCGGCACGGGGCTGCCGCGCGTCATCCCGATGGGCAATAGCCTCGCGCGGGGCATGCGCCAGGCCAACGATTTCCTGATGGCCTTGCAGCTCACCGGCGCCGCCAAGGCTGACAGCCTGGCCAATCTCCAGGTCCGGCTGCCGGCGATCGTCATCGGCGGCGGGCTGACCGGTATCGACACCGCGACGGAGGTCCAAGCCTATTACGTCGCGCAGGTGGAGAAGACGCTCGCGCGTTACGAGCGCCTCGTCGAGGCCTACGGCGCAGAGGCGGTCGTCGAGCGCCTGGACGAGGAGCACCGCGGCATCCTGCGCGAGTTCCTCGAGCATGGGCGCCAGGTACGCGCCGAGCGCGCGCGGGCGGCCGCCGCCGGCGAGGCCCCCGATTTCCTCCCGCTGCTGCGCGAGTGGGGCGGCGTGACGATCGTCTACCGGCGCGGGATGAACGAGTCGCCGGCCTACCTGCGCAACCACGAGGAGGTCGTCAAGGCGCTGGAGGAGGGCATCTATTACGTCGAAGGCCTGGAGCCCTTCTACGCCAAGCTCGATCCGTTCGGGCACGTGAAATCCCTGGTCTGCCGGCGGCGGCGCCAGCACGAAGGCCGGTGGATGACCACGGACGAGGAGGTCACGTTGGCCGCACGAGGCATCTTCGTGGCGGCGGGGACGGTGCCTAACACGATCTACGAGCGCGAGCACCACGGCACCTTCGAGCTCGCCGGCGATCATTTCCAACCCCACGTGCGGCACCGCCGGGAGCTGCAGCCCGTCGATCCCGTCCAGCACTGCAAGGAGCCGGAGTTCGGGCCCTTCACCTCCTATCGTCGCGACAGCCGTTACGTCACCTTCATCGGTGACACCCATCCCGCCTTCCAGGGCAGTGTCGTCAAGGCCATCGCCTCGGCCTATCGCAGCTACCCGCAGGTCCTGCAGGCGCTGCGCGAGCACGGCGAGGCGGAGATCGAGCCAGGCGAGTACGCCGAGTTCCGCGCCCGTATGGCCGACCTGCTCAGCCCGCGCGTCGAGGCGATCGACACGGGGCACCCGGCCGTGGTGGAGATCAAGGTGCGGGCGCCGCTGGCGGCGCGCAACTTCCGTCCGGGCCAGTTCTACCGCCTGCAGACGTTCGAGAGCCTCAGCCCGGTGGTGGAGGGCACCCGCCTGCAACTGCCGCTGCAGACGGTCAGCGGGGCGGGCGTCGAAGACGACGTCGTGCGGCTCTTCGTGCTGCGTGGCGGGGCCAACCCGCGCCTCGCCGAGCGGCTGCGACCGGGGCAGCCGCTGGTCCTCATGGGACCCACCGGGGCCCCGACCGACCTCGGCGACCAGAAGACCGTGATGGTGGTCGCGGGGCGCTGGGGGGCGGCGGTCATGCTCGCGCTGGGGCCGGCTCTGCGGGCGGCGGGCAACCGGGTTCTGTACTTCGCCACCTTCCGCAGCGCCGAGGACGTCTACCATCGTGGCCAGCTCGAGCGGGCCGCCGACCGGGTGGTGTGGGCGACCGCCGGCGGCACGCCCATCGAGCCGCGGCGGCCGCAGGACATCGCCGTCGAGAGCGACGATGTGGTCGACCTCGTCCGCCGCTACGGCGAGGGCGCGCTCGAGGCGGCCGGGACCGCCCCGTGGCCGGCGCTCGAGGAGGTGGACGAGCTGCTGGTGATGGGCTCGACCGGGCTGCTACGAGCCCTGCAGACCAGCCTCAAGGGCGAGCTGGCGCCGTATTTCAGCCCCGACGTGGAGGTCATCGGCACCGTCGGCAGCCCCATGCAGTGCATGCTCCAGGGCGTATGCGCCCAATGCCTGCAGTGGCAGATCGATCCCGACACCGGCCAGCGCACCCGGGCCGTGTTCTCCTGCGCAATGCAGGACCAGCCGCTGTTCTGGGTGGACCTGGACAACCTCGCCGCACGCCAAGCGCAGAATCGGCTCGAAGACCACCTCACCGATTTGTGGCTCACCCACGTCCTGCGCCACGTCGCCGACCCGGGAGAGGGCTAGAGAGGGCGGGGCCCCCCATCCGGAGCATATCGGCCTCGCCGCGCACGACGGGAGCGGGGGCCGATGGCCTTCGCGCGCCGGTACAAGTAGCTGTTTTTAGTGGAAGTCGAGGTCGGCGGGGAGATGCTGCCCCACAGGTCGGGAAGAGGCCCTGATCCCGGCCGGCATGACTCGGCGCGAGCGCAACATCGGCCCCGGCCGGGCCCGGTGGACCTCGACCATCGCCGACGAGCCTACAGCGTGTAGGTAAAACGCTACAGGTTGGCTACACACCGGTCCGCCCTTGGGGTATCGTGAGGCCACGACGACCGGGAGGAGCGGGATCGCGTGATCAGCGTCGTGCTGGTCGACGACCACGACCTGGTGCGGGCCGGGCTCAAGCGGCTGCTCGAGGACACCCGCGACCTGCGCGTGGTGGCCGAGGCGGGCAGCGGAGAGGAGGCCCTGCGGATGCTGCGCCGCCGGCGCCCGGACGTGGTGCTGATGGACGTCAACATGCCCGGGATGGGCGGGCTCGAGGCCACCCGCCGCCTGCGCCAGCTCGCCCCCGAGGTCAAGGTCATCGTGGTGACGGTGCATGTCGAGCAGCCCTATCCGCGCCGGCTGCTCGAGGCCGGCGCCGCCGGCTATCTCACCAAGGGCTCGAGCCTCGAGGAGATCGTCTCGGCGATCCGCGCCGTGCACGCGGGCGAGCGCTACATCAGCGCCGATATCGCCCAGCGGGTGGCCCTGTCCATGGTCCCCGGGGCCCACCAGTCCCCGTTCGACCGGCTCTCGCAGCGGGAGATGCAGGTGCTGCTGATGTTCACCCAGGGACACTCGGTGCCGGCGATCTCCGAGAAGCTCAACATCAGCCGCAAGACCGTCAGCACCTACCGGCACCGGCTGTTCGCGAAGCTGGAGGTGCACAGCGACATGGAGCTGCTCAAGCTCGCCATGCGCCACGGGATGATCGAGAAGGACACCGCCCCCTGAGGCGGCCCCCGGGGCGTCGACCCCGTCATAGTCGCTTCCCGGGATCGGTGCTAGTATGGGCGCGCGTCGGCGTCGAGGTGCTGCCCCTGTGGAGGTGCGATGACCACGGCGTGGGTCCGGGCTCCGGAGCTGCCCGAAGGGCTGACCTGGTTCAATACCGCGAAGCCACTGACCATAGCGGGCCTCCGGGGGCGCGTGGTGCTGCTCGACTTCTGGACGCCGGGCTGCATCAACTGCCTGCACGTCCTCCAGGACCTGCGTTATCTCGAGAACAAGTACCGTGGCGCCGTCGCCGTCATCGGGATCCACTCGCCCAAGTTCTCGCACGAGCGGATCGCCGCGAACGTGCAAAAGGCGATCAATCGCTTTCACGTGCGCCATCCGGTGGTCAACGACCCCAAGCTCGTCGTGTGGAAGCAATACGGCGTCCGCGGCTGGCCGTCGGTGGCGGTGATCGATCCGGAGGGGTATCTGAGGGGGGTGCTCGCCGGTGAAGGCCGTCGCAAGCAGCTCGACCTGCTGATCCAGCACCAGCTCGCGCTTGCCGAGCGCCGCGGCCTGCGGGTGGGCGGCTCGCTGCCCGTCTCGCGCACGGCCGAGCCCGCCGGCGCGCTGCAGTTCCCGAGCAAGGTCTACGCCACCGCCGAGCGGCTGTACATCAGCGACACCGGCCGCAATCGGATCCTGCAGACCAATTACCACGGCCGAGTGATGCGGGTGATCGGATCGGGGGCGCCGAGCCATCTCGACGCGGGCATCGAGCAGGCGAGCTTCAACGAGCCTCATGGCCTCGCGGGCATGGGCGACGACGTGCTGATCGCCGATCGGGGCAACCACGCGATCCGCCGGTTGCGGGTCATCAGCCAAGAGGTCGAGACGGTGGCCGGGACCGGGAGCCAAGGCCGGCACGCGGGCGAGCACTTTCCCGATCCGCTGAAGGCCCCGCTCAACTCGCCCTGGGACGTCCTCTACCACGCGGGCTCCATCTACATCGCCATGGCGGGGCAGCATCAGATCTGGCGCCTGAACACCAGCAACTGGAGCCTGGACGTGTTCGCCGGCTCCGGCCGCGAGGGGCTGACCGACGGGCCCGCGACCAGCGCCAGCCTGGCCCAGCCGAGCGGGTTGGCGGCGGGATCGGAAGAGCTCTACGTCGCCGACGCCGAGAGCTCGGCGATCCGCACCGTGCGACTGGCCGACGGCTACGTCCGCACCCTCATCGGAAAAGGCCTGTTCGAGTTCGGGGATATCGACGGCGATGCCGGCAGCGCCCGGCTGCAACACCCCATGGGGATCAGCTTCGACCGCAATCGCAACGCCCTGTGGATCGCCGACACGTACAACGATAAGATCAAGATGCTCGAGATCTACACCAAGCGGGTGACTACCCTCAAGCTCGATCGTCCTTTGCACGAGCCGGGGGGCTTGTGCGTGCAGGGCGATTATCTGTGGGTGGCGGACACCAACGCCCACGAGATCATTCGAGTCGACCTGCGCGCCGGCGTCGCGCGGCCCCTGGAGATCGAGGAGCAGGTCGTCGGCTTTTAACCCCGCGGCACCATCCTCCGACCCGAGTCTCATCGTATAATCGGTCGTATGAGACCGAACCGCGCCAATACCGGCCTCGATCCCGAGTCCTTCCCGAAGACCCTCACCCCGCGGCCCGGGGTCTATCGGATGCTCGACTCGGAGGGCGGGCCCCTATACGTAGGCAAGGCGCGCAATCTGAAGAAGCGCGTGACGAGCTACTTTCGCAAGGGAGCGCGCTCCGCGAAGACACAGGCGCTGCTGCGACAAACGCAGGCGGTGGAGGTGACGGTGACCCGCACGGAAGCCGAGGCGCTGCTCCTCGAGAATCAGCTCATCAAGGAGTACCGGCCGCGATACAACGTCTTGCTGCGTGACGACAAGAGCTATCCCTACATCTATGTCTCGACCCATCAGGCCTTCCCGCGGCTGGCGTTCCACCGCGGCGCCCGGAAGGGTCCGGGTCGTTACTTCGGCCCCTATCCCAGCGCGGGGGCCGTGCGCGAGACGCTGAGCCTGCTGCAGAAGGTGTTTCCGGTGCGCCAATGCGAAGACAGCTTCTTCCGCAACCGCTCGCGTCCGTGCCTGCAGTATCAGATCGAGCGCTGCACGGCTCCCTGCGTCGGTTATATCGACAAGGCGTCTTACCAGAACGATGTCCGGCACGCGGTGATGTTCCTGGAGGGTAAGAGCAACGAGGTCATCGACGAGCTCGTGCGTCGCATGGAAGCCGCATCCGCCGCTCTCGACTACGAGCGAGCCGCACGCCACCGCGATCAGATTCAGACATTGAGACGCGTCCAGTCGCGGCAGTACGTGACGGGGGAGGGCGGCGATCTCGACATCGTCGCCGGCGCGGTCCGCGGCGGGGTGGCGTGCGTCCAAGTCTTCTTCATCCGTGACGGGCGCAACCTCGGTAACAAGACCTTTTTTCCCCAGGTCCCCGAGGGGACCGGGATCGCCGACGTGCTCGGCGCGTTCCTGCCGCAGTACTACCTGGGCAAGGCGATCCCCCGGGAGATCCTGGTCAACCGGGCGCTGCCCGAGCGCGAGCTGCTCGATCAGGTCCTCGGCGAGGCCGCGGGACACGCGGTGAGCGTCGGCCACCGCGTGCGCGGCGACCGAGCCCGCTGGCTGGAGATGGCCGTCACCAACGCCGAGCAGGCCCTCGACACGCGCCTGCTGTCCCGGACCGGGATGCTACGGCGCTTCGAGGCGCTCCAGGAGGCGCTGCAGCTCGACACCGTGCCGACCCGCGTCGAGTGCTTCGACGTCAGCCATACGATGGGTGAGGCGACGGTGGCGGCGTGCGTGGTGTTCGAGTCGGAGGGTCCGGTCAAATCGGACTATCGGCGCTTCAATGTGGAGGGCGTAGAGCCCGGCGACGATTACGGGGCGTTGCGCCAGGCCCTGACCCGCCGCTACCTGCGCCTCAAGCGCGGGGAGGGCAAGATCCCCGACCTCCTGCTCATCGACGGGGGCCGCGGTCAAGTCACCGGGGCCGCAGACGTGCTCGAGGAGATGCAGGTCGAGGGGGTGGCGCTGGTGGGCGTCGCCAAGGGCCCCGAGCGCAAGCCCGGCATGGAGACCCTGTTCTTGTCGGGGCACCGGCAGCCTTTTATACTGCCCGCCGACTCCCCGGCGCTACATCTGATACAACAGATCCGCGACGAGGCGCACCGTTTCGCGATCACCGGGCACCGTCAGCGTCGAGCGCGCTCACGCAGCCACTCGCCGCTCGAGGAGATCCCCGGCATGGGCCCGAAGCGCCGGCAGCGCCTCCTGCAGCAGTTCGGGGGGCTGCGCGAGGTCGCCCGTGCAGGCGTCGAGGATCTGGCCAAGGTCCCCGGCATCAGCCGGGAGCTGGCCCGCCGGGTCTACGACGCCTTCCACGGCGAGGGGCCGTAGCCGCCGATGGAGCCGACGCTGCCCAACATCCTGACGTGGCTGCGGATCGCCCTGATCCCGGTGTTCGTCCTGGTGTTCTACCTGCCCACGCCGGCCTCGAACGAGCTCAGCGCGCTGGTCTTCGCGCTCGCCGGCGCCACCGACTGGCTGGACGGGTACTTCGCCCGGCGGATGAAGCTGTCCTCGCCGTTCGGCGCCTTTCTCGACCCCGTGGCCGACAAGCTGATGGTCGCCGTCGTGCTGATTCTGCTGGTCGAGCAGGATCCGCGGCCCCTGCTGGCCATCCCCGCGGCGGTGATCGTGGGCCGCGAGATCGTGGTCTCGGCGCTGCGCGAGTGGATGGCCGAGCTGGGCAAGCGCACGCACGTCGCAGTGTCCATCATCGGCAAGGTCAAGACGCTGGCGCAGATGATCGCTCTGCTCATGCTTCTCTATCGGGCGCCCGTCGGGCCCCTGCCCACCTATGTGGTGGGCATGCTGCTGCTCTACGTGGCGGCGGTGCTCACCCTCTGGTCGATGCTCGCCTACCTGCGCGCCGCGTGGCCGGCCCTGCGGGCCGGGCGCCCCCCGAAGTCCGACACCGGCGAGCACCTGCCTTGACAGGCGACGATTCGCCCCTAAAATAAAGCACTTGCACCGACTTGCGGGAATAGCTCAGTTGGTAGAGCACNNCGCGAGTTCGAGTCTCGTTTCCCGCTCCATATCGCGCTCACCTCGGTCGCGGACCGGGGGTCTCCGTTTCGCACCCGCGCCGAGCCCTTCACCCGACGCCGCCGACCGCGGCGCGCGGTGAGGCCCCGGCGGCGCCCGCGGTGAGGCGGCCCGGGCTTGCAGACACGGGCTAGGTGGCAGAGTGGTCATGCAGCGGCCTGCAANNGCCCGGGTGGCGGAACTGGTAGACGCTGCGGACTTAAAATCCGCTGGCCGTAAGGCCGTGCCGGTTCAAGTCCGGCCCCGGGCATCAAAGGCTTACCACATAAAGTTAAACCCGTTTCCATTCGCATAACGGCCTTGGGCAACAGTCCAAGGCCCGGCCACTCACCGCGGATTTGAGCCGCGATCCAGGCCGAAGGCCGGGGTCCGTAGGGGATCCGGGCCCTCCGAGAACGGCCAACAGCGCGCCCCGGAGAGGGCCAAAACAAGGTCCAGACGAACGATTCCGCGCCACCCTGACCTGGTCCCGACGGCAGCCCCCGGACGATACTTTCGGCGTCCGCAACGAATGACGCGGCAAGGCGAGGTAAGGCAGGGCTCAGCATCGCACTGAGCACGAGCGCTGCCGACCGTGCCAGTCGCAGTGCCTCCGGTTCATTTCTCGAATAGGAGGCAGCGATGGTTGCGAACGATGTGTTGTCCGTCTACGAGCTCCAAGTCGAACGAGCCCAAGAGGCTCTCGGCTATGAGCCCGCCGACTGCCAGCTCGATGCTTGGTTCGGCAACGGTCTGTACGGGGCCGCCGAGAAATATAGCGAGGACGGCCAAACGGAAGAGGGGATAAAGCTCTATAGCCGCGACATACTCGAAGCGGCGTGGGCCGACGTCGAGGCGTTCGCCGAGGAAGAGGGTCGTTGACGGGGCCCGGCGTGACGCCGGGTCCTTTCTTTTGGGGCGCGCCGGAGGCAGCCTACTCCACCGGGGGAGAACGCCCGCGGCCGGCCGCTCGCCGACCCGCGACTCGGGTGTCGTAGCGCGCCTAGTGCGTGAGACGAGGCGATTGAGCAATAGCCAGCGCGGCCCGCGTTTCGCGCTGAGCTATCCGCGATAGCTTGTCGAAGTGCTCGACGCCCGCGGCCGTCGCCAGCCCGTCCGGTGGACACGTTGCGAGCTCGTTTGAAACACGCCGCGCCCTGACCGTATGCCGGCAGTATTGGGCCAACGGCGAAAACGACTCCTTGCTGAACCACTTGACAGGCAACGCGTCCACTACACGGCGCCACTCGGCCGCCTCTTCGGCCATCAACTCAGATGGCGGCTTGGGCCGGCGCGGCGGTCGGTCAGCGGGACAACGCTGAGATCTGCTGCCGATTCTCGCCCACGTTGCTTTGCCATTGTGTTCCCAAAGACGAAAATTGTTGACGATTAAGATAGCGAGGGCCCGGCGGCGCTCCCAGTCGTCTCTCGACAGGGCACCGAGGGGGGCATAGGGCACCTCTCGGGCGTTTCCGCTTTTCATCCGCGGCTTCGCCGCTTCGCCGAGTGTCTCGCGCTCGCGTCGCTGCTGCTCGGACAATCGCTTTTGGTCGTTTCTGACCACGCTTCTCGAAGTTGCGTTGACGCTCACTCTTCTTAGCCATACCTGACTTCTATGCTATTCTGAAATGCGTCTCGCACCTCGGCGGCTCACTGCAGCAGCTCTTGCGCTTGCTGGAGCTCAACCTGCCCACGCGCCGTGATCTTATGGCTTTACTGCGGGGCGATCTTCCAAGCCGAGCCCGGAGCCCTACCCCGATCAGCTTGTCTTGATATGAACTTTGTGGGACAGCAGTGTCTCTGACCCCAATTTCTAGCGGGTCTTGAGGTAGGGGAGGTGGGCGTTGAAGAGCTTCGTGCGCTGGTCCTGCGTGCGGGCGTTCACGGCCATCTGGATCACCTCGCGGCTCAGGTGGGGTGCGCAGAGGCGAATGAACTCATAGACGTACTCGCGTAATACCTCCCGCCGCCGCACGGCAACGCCGGTGATGCTCGGGTTAAAGAGGTGGCCGGCGTCGAGAGCACGCAAGTCGCCGTCCCGCTCGGGCTCGTAGGCCATGCGGGCGATGATGCCGACCCCGAGACGGGCCCGGACGTAGGTCTTGATGACTTCGGCATCGAGGGCGGTCAGGGCCACCTCCGGCTCAAGGCCCTGAGCCTGGAAGGCGGCGTTGATATGGGAGCGCCCGGCCAAGCCGAAGACGTAGGTGACGACCGGGTACTGGGCAATCGCCTTCAGCGTCAGGGGCTCGAGACCTCCGAGGGGGTGGTCTCGGGGCACGAGCACACACCGGTTCCACCGGTAGCACGGCAGCAGGGCCAGATCCTCGAACAGCTCGAGCGACTCGGTGGCGATCGCCAGGTCCGCCTGGCCGCTGCTGACCAGCTCGGCGATCTGGCTGGGGCTACCTTGGTGGATGTGCAGGTTGACCCCGGGGTAGCGCTCGCGGAAGCCCTGCACGACCGGGGGTAGGACGTAACGGGCCTGGGTGTGCGTGGTGGCCAGCGACAGGTTGCCGCGATGGGGATCCCGATAGTCCTGGGCGAGCTGCTCGATATTGCCGACCTCCCGCAGGATCTCCTCGATCCGCGCCAGCACCGCCCGCCCGGCCGGCGTGATATGGCTGATCTCTCTTCCGTTGCGGACGAAGAGCTGCAGGCCGAGCTCCTCCTCGAGCAGGTGGATCTGCTTGCTCACCCCCGGCTGGGCGGTGTGGAGGCGCTGCGCCGCCGCCGTGACGCTCAGCCCGCAGCGGGCCACCTCGCGCGCGTACTCGAGCTGACGAAGTTTCACATTTCACCTCGATCATCGAGTCCTGAAAGTTATTAGTAACCTTAATATTCATGCAAATTACGTCTTAAAACGAGCCGTTGCTGCTATATAGAGGCTCATCATGTGGATATCACGGGCCTAAAATCCGGAATTTGACTCTATTATATCTAATTATTATTACATATTAACAAAAAATTATTTCTCAGATCTTTACTGATTAGTTAAGGTATACCGCACTCCCAGCGGGAGGCAAATCTCGCCGGGAACCACGACCTCGGCGAGCGAGGAGAGTGATGCGGTTGGCGCACGCGCCGAATTCATCGAGCCCGTTGAGCCGGGAGCAGGCCGAGCTGCTTGAGCGGCTGGCGACGACGCTGTCGCCCGAGCAGGCGCTTTGGGCCAGCGGCTACCTGGCCGGGGTCCGTGGGGCGCCGACGGCGTGGCCCGCGTCGGCGGACGAGGCGATGGCGCCGGTCACCGTCCTGTATGGGTCCGAGACAGGCAATGCCGAGGCGCTGGCCGAGCAAGCCCGTCACCGGGCCAAGGAGAGGGGCCTTGCCGTGCGGGTGATCGACATGGCCGATTACAAGGCCCGCGAGCTAAAGGACAAGCGCCTGCTCCTGGTCGTGACCGCCACACATGGCGAGGGCGACCCGCCGGGTCCGGCGGAGGACTTCTTCGAGTTCGTGCATGGGCGCAAGGCGCCGAAGCTCGCCGGGACGAAGTTCGCGGTGCTCGCCCTGGGGGATTCGAGCTACGAGCACTTCTGTCAGGCCGGCAAAGATCTTGACGCGCGCCTGGAGGCGCTGGGGGCCGAGCGTCTGCTGGAGCGCGCCGACTGTGACGTCGACTACGAAGGGTCCGCCAGCGCCTGGATCGACCGCGCGCTCGACGCGTTCGCGCCGCACGTCGAGGCGCCGCCGAGCCGGAACGTGGTGACGTTCGGGCGGCCCGCGTCTCGCGAGGCGCCCACCTACGACAAGGACCATCCGCTCCGAGCCGAGCTCCTCGACAACCTTATCTTGAACGGCCGCGGCTCGGACAAGGAGACTCGGCACATCGAGCTCTCGATTGAAGGGTCCGGACTTTCGTTCGAACCCGGGGACGTCCTCTGCGTGGTCCCGCAGAATGGCGCCGAGACGGTTGCCGCCCTGGTAGCCGCCCTAGGCCTGGACCCGGGCGAGCGAGTCACCATGCGCGGTGAGGAGATGTCGCTGGAGGAGGCGCTGCTGGGCGAATGCGAGATCACGCAGGTCACGCCGCCATTCGCCCAGGCCTATGCCCGGTTGACCGATTCCGCCGAGTTGGCGGACCTGGTTGCCGAACACAACCGCACGCGGCTTATGGCCTATGCGCGCACGCGTCAGGTCCTCGATGTGGTACTCGAGCACCCGCCGCGTTCGGTCAGCGCCCAGGCGGTTGTCGACATGCTGCGGCCGCTGCAGCCGCGGGAGTACTCCATCGCCTCAAGCCCCAACACGAACCCGGACGAGATCCACCTGACGGTGGCGGTGGAGCGCCAGCATACGATCCGCGGTTACCGCGAGGGGGCGGCATCCACTCACCTCGCCGACCGCGTGAGGCCGGGCAATACGGTCCCCGTGTACGTCAAGCGCAACAAGAACTTCAAGCTCCCGGACGACGCGGACGCCCCTGTGATCATGGTCGGGCCGGGCACCGGCGTGGCTCCGTTCCGGGCCTTTCTCGAGGAACGCGGATATGGGGGTGCCGGCGGACCGAGCTGGCTGTTCTTCGGCGACCGTCATTTCCGGACCGATTTCCTCTATCAGATAGAGTGGCAGCAGCGGCTGAAGGAGGGTGTCCTCGATCGGATAGATGTCGCCTTCTCGCGGGATGGCCCCCGCAAGGTCTATGTCCAGGATCGCATGCGTGAGCGCGGTCGGGAGCTGTATGAGTGGTTGGAGGCGGGCGCCCATCTCTACGTCTGCGGCGATGCCAAGCGCATGGCACCCGACGTCCACCAGACCCTGATCGAGATCATACAGCGTGAAGGTGGGCGCAGCGCGGAAGAAGCGGGCGAACACGTCAAAGAGCTCCAGCGAGAGAGACGCTATCAACGGGATATCTATTGAATTTCCGTCGGCCATGCACCGTCGACCGGAGGTAAGACCGATGGCAGCCAAAGATCGCAGCCGCGACGTCAGTCAGCCACTGGAGCGACTTCACCCCAACGAGCGCCTCAAGGCCGAGAGCGGGTATCTGCGCGGCAGGATCGCTGGAGGCCTGGCCGATTCGATCACGGGTGCGATCGACGAGCATGATGCGCAGCTTACAAAATTCCACGGTATCTATATGCAGGATGACCGGGACCTGCGCACCGAGCGCCGCCGGCAGAAGCTTGAGCCCGCCTACCAGTTCATGGTGCGCGTACGCTTGCCCGGGGGCGTGTGCCACCCGGAGCAATGGCGGACCCTGGATCGACTCGCCTGCGAATACGGTAATGGCACGCTGCGGCTGACAGCGCGGCAGACCTTTCAGCTCCACGGGATTGTGAAGCGTAGCCTCAAGGCGACCATCCAGGGGATCAACTCAGCGTTGCTCGACACGATTGCCGCCTGTGGGGATGACAACCGCGGCGTGATGTGTGCGGTCAACCCCCATCAATCGGCGGTGCACGGCGAGGTATCGGCCCGGGCGAAGGCGGTCAGCGACCGGCTGCTCCCCCGCACCCGCGCCTATCACGAGATCTGGCTGGATGAGGCCCGCGTCGCCGCCAGTGCCGATGCGGAAATCGAGCCGATCTACGGGCCGACGTACCTGCCCCGTAAGTTCAAGATCGGGTTCGCCGTGCCGCCGGTGAACGACATCGATGTCTACAGCCAGGATATCGGCTTTATCGCGATCGTCGAGCGCGATGAGCTGGTCGGGTTCAATGTCTGCGTCGGGGGTGGCATGGGCCGCACGGATAACGAGCCGGCCACCTATCCGCGCTTGGGCGATGTCATCGGATTCTGCAATCCGGGCCAAGTGGTCGATGTGGCCGAGAAGATCGTCACGCTCCAACGCGACTACGGCGACCGAGTTGATCGCAAGCACGCGCGCATGAAGTATACCATTGACGATCGGGGCCTCGACTGGTTCAAGGCCGAGGTGGAGGCGCGTTTGGGCTGGTCCCTGGGAGAGGCGCGCGATTACCGCTTCGAGCACAATGGCGATCGCTACGGTTGGGTCAAGGGTGAGGACGGGCGCTGGCACTACACGCTGTTCATCGAGAACGGTCGCGTCACGGACACCGAGGAATACCCCCTTATGTCGGCGCTGCGCGCGATCGCCGAAGTCCACGAGGGTATGTTCTTGCTCAGTCCGAACCAAAACCTGACCCTCGCGGGCGTGGCGCCCGAGCAGCGTGAGGCGCTCGAGGGCCTTATCGACGAATACGGCCTACGCGATCCGAGCCACTACAGCGCCCTGCGCCGCAGCGCCATGGCGTGCGTGGCGCTGCCGACATGCACGTTGGCGATGGCCGAGAGCGAGCGCTATCTGCCCGACCTCATCGGCAAGCTCGAGGCGATCATGGAGCAAGCGGGGATCGGCAATGAGACAATCATCGTGCGGATGTCGGGGTGCCCGAACGGCTGCTCACGCCCCTATCTCGCTGAGATCGGCTTCAGTGGGCGCGGGCCGGGCAAGTACAATGTCTACCTGGGCGGGGGCTTCCACGGCGAGCGCCTGAACAAGCCGTATCTGGATAACGTGGACGAAGGGACCATTCTCGCGCACCTGGGCCCGATGGTCCGGCATTACGCGCAGGCGCGTCGCGAGGGCGAACCGTTCGGGGATTTCGTGATCCGTGCGGGTTACGTCCCCGCAGTGCGGGCCGGGCGTGAGTTCCCCGGCTGACCGCATGGGTGGCCACTGAAAAACAAAGGGTTATAACAAAATCCCGAAACCGGCCGAAGGCGCCCAGAAGCCTCGAATAAGCGCTGCCTGCGGCCGGGATTCCGCTGACCGCCCCGCGGTATCCGTGTCAGAGTTGGCCGCAGAATCTCTCAGATCAGCCGTGCCAACAGATGGCCAACGACGACAGGTTACGCGACCGATGCCCAAAGATGGCCAGCGCGCTCCGACCTCTAAACCTTTGGGCGACCACGTCCAGGCCGGGACTCGCACGGGGTTAGGGGCTATCCCGCTCGCCGGAACATTGGCTACAGAGCTGCTTAACGTCGTCCTCACGCCGCCGATCGAACGTCGGCGACAGCGTTGGCTTGAAAAAAGCGGCAAGAGCCTTCGACACCTCGAGCAGGACCACAAGCTAGACTTGGAGCAATTCCGAGACAACGAGCAGTTCGTCGACATCGCGATATAGGCGAGCCAGGTAGCCTTCCGAACGACGCATGGGGAGAAGCTAGAAGCCCTGAAGAACGCGGTGTTGAACTCCACGCTCCCCGATCCTCCCGATCAAGCGCTCCAGAGCATCTTCATCAACTTCATCGACACGCTGACGCCATGGCATATCAAGTTGCTTGACTTGCTCCAGGAGCCCAACCAACGGGCGCAGCATCACGGACACCAGCTCCCGGATCTCGCGATGGGCGGCCTTGCAACGCTGGTCGAAAGCGCATTTCCCGAGCTCAACGGTCGGCGTAATTTCTACGGCCAGATCGGGAAGGATTTAGCATTTCGCGGGTTATCCCAGACTGACAACCTCCATGTCACGATGTCGGGACCCGGCTTGATGCAAAGCCGTACGACCGACATGGATGACGCGTTTCTTCGTTTCATTCGGGACCCGCTCGCCGGCTGAATGATTTGAGTTTGATCCGCCGCGCTATAAGACGGGCGCGCAGTTTCCGCTCAATTCTGGTACATTCGGACTTACCAAGCCGGAGGTCTCAAGACAATCGAAATTGATCTGCCCGCAGGTGGTCTGCCAGGCAGCGCACCAGTCCGGTCGGTCCCGGTTCGATGCGTCGTCGGCATCCGAGGAACGGATTCTCTCTTGCTGTAATGAAGAAGAGCGGCCCCGAAGGGCCGCTCCTATTACCGCGAGACCGAGGCGGGATCCTGAACCCGCTATTGCGTTTCCGGCAGGGTGGGCGCGACCGCGTCCTCGCCGAAGCCGCAGACCGGGTGGCCGAAGCCGCCGCTGCTGTTCACGGCCTGGTGCGGATTGCCCGGATCGATGTCGTAGATGATGTTGTCCTGGCGCGGTGCGGCGCTCAGCCCGGTCACGCCCGCGGTGGTCAGGAAGTCGAGGTTCAGGGCGTGCCGCGTGCGCCAGGCGATGTTGTGATCGGCACAGGAGGTGTCGCCGCTCACCCCGATCGCGCCGACCTTGGCCCCGGAGGCGTCGTACAGCGCCAGCCCGCCCCCGAAGACATTGACGCCGCCCGGGATACGCCCGACGAGCGGATCGGTCGGCGTCCCGTAGGCCCTCGCCTGACCGCCCGCCACCGACGGGTTTCCGTATGCGACGGCCGACTCGACGGGATTGCTGAACTGCAAGCCGAACAGGCTGCCGCCCGGCTGCGACTGGGTCCAGAGATTGGCGGTCGACAACGCATCGACCGTGCCCCCTGTGCCGGCAGGAAGATTGAATGACGCGGCGGTGAACGCCTTCTGGACCGAGATCACCCGGCTGCCGGGCCATTGCGTGAGCCGGTTGGCTCCCGTGAACGCGACCGCGCACACGATGCCGTCCTTATCCACGAGCGTGCCCCACATTTGGTTGCCCAGCCCACCGTTCTGTCCGGCGCCCCTGGAGCTCGCCAGCGCCTGCTCGAGCGCGGAATGAATGGCCTGCCTGCTGTCGCCCAGGCCCAGCTCCGAGCAGCCGTCACCGGCGATGGCCGCCTGTGAAAGCAAGAGTCCCGCGGCGCACAGGATGCTGAGACCGAGCGTGTTGTTTCGCGGCTGCATGTGAACCTCCTTATGGTCGAGTGAAAAGGTGAAGGTTCCCGTACAACAGCCTTGCCTGCGGCTCTCCGTGCCTTGGAGGGTCGCTTCCGAGCGATATGCATAACCCGAAAAAAAACCGGAGAACCCGCATCCGGAATGAGACACGGGTGACATGGGTATAGATCAGCCTCGGACTGCACGCAAGCCGAAGTCGCGACCGAGACGGTCGGACCGATTCCGGCTCCGCCGGAACGTCTCGTGCTCAGCCGATAACCGGTTTTTTCTCGACTAATACTAACAACAGATCATATATTTTTTTGACATTTTTTGGATTTGCCGTCCGGCTGTCGCGCCCTACAAGCTTTCCATAGAACTTCAAAATACTTCGCGGGTCGCGATGGGATCTCGCGACGAGATCTTACGCATACCGGAGGCGTCGACGCCTCCGGTAATTCCGTCCGTCTATATCCGTCGCCGATGATCCCGAAAAGCTCGCTGAGAATAGGGGATATCTTGCAGCACGAGCCGCCGCTGCCGGACGCGCGGGTGACGCCGAGATGCACGCCCGTCTGGCGACATCGGGTCTCATGGTCCCCGGACACGCCGGATCGGTGGATAGGATCCGCACGCCCACGAGCCCGATTCGGGGCCCGGCAGGCTCATCGGCCTCCGGCAACATCGCCGGCCGGGGAGACTTCCTCGCCGAGGCCGATCCCTTACCCGGGATGGATCACCAGGTGGCGTCGTGGCTCGCTGCCCTGGCTCTCAGCCATGAGGTGGTAACGGACCGCGATCCGGTGCTGCATCTCCCGGACCGGCGGGGAGCGGGGCGCAAGCTCCATGGGCACGCCTTCGGCGAGCACGCGCTGCACGGCCGTCTCGGCCTCGCGCACGGCGTCATGGATCTCCTGATCCTCGACTCCCCGAATGACGTTGAATACGCTCTGCAGCAGCCGGCGGATCTGGGCCGTCGTGTTTTTCTTGACGACGTGCATCGGCAGTTCGCCGGTCTCGGCGATGCGCCGCAGTCGCGCATCACCCGCGCGGCTGCGCAGGGCGACGACGAGGTCGGCCTGCTCGGGGCGGCGTACCGTGCGTGCCTCGAGTCGCAGGTCGCGGATCACACGCTCGACCGAGTCCCGGCTCAGCGCGTACGGATAGATGCGCAGCGGGCCGGGGCGCTCTTCGGTCTGCGCATGCGCTGCGGTCTCTGCCGGGGGCGGCGGGATCTCGGGGCGCTCGCCCTGCGGCGTGCGCCGAACGCCGCCGGGATCCGCGCCACGCAGCAAATTGTCGACCGCCCGCGCCGTGTTGCGGTGCACGATCAGCTCGTCTCGATCGATGAGCTCGACGACGGCGTCGAAGGTCGGCGGCGCTTTGCGCTCGCTGACGGTCTTCTGGACACCACGAAATCGCGCCTCCTCGTCGCCGAGCGTGACGGTCTGCACGCCGCCGATCAGGTCGCAGAGGGTCGGGTTCAGGACCAGGTTCTCGAGCGTGTTGCCGTGCGCGGTTCCGATCAGCTGGACCCCGCGCTCGGCGATGGTGCGCGCGGCCAAGGCCTCGTCGGCGGTGCCGATCTCGTCGATGATGATGACCTCGGGCATGTGGTTCTCGACCGCCTCGATCATCACGGCGTGTTGCTGGTTCGGATGCGGGACCTGCATGCGCCGGGCGCTGCCGATGGCCGGGTGAGGCACGTCGCCGTCGCCGGCGATCTCGTTGGACGTGTCGATGACGATGACCCGCTTGTGGAAGTCGTCGGCGAGCACACGGGCGATCTCGCGCAGCTTGGTCGTCTTGCCGATGCCGGGCCGTCCGAGCAGCAGCACGCTGAGGCTGCTCTCGACCAGGTCCCGGAGCAGATCGATCGTGCCATAGACCGCCCGCCCCACGCGCAATGTCAGACCGATGACGTGACCCGTCCGGTTGCGGATCGCCGCGATGCGGTGCAGCGTGCCTTCGATACCGGCGCGGTTATCCGCCGAGAACGCCCCCAGGCGTTCGACGACCTGGTCGATCTCCTGCTGGGTGAGGGGCGCCTCGCCGAGATCCACCGCCCGCCCCGGGAAGCGGGCCTGCGGCCGGCGGCCGCGGTCCATGACCACCTCGAGGAGGTCGTCCCCACACAGGGGGTGCAGGGCAGCCCGCAGCGGCCGCGGAAGGATCTCGAGCAGCCGCAGCAGGTCGTCGGTATACGTCTCGGTCACGAGCGACGGCGAGAGCGGTCCCAGGGAGTGTACACGGTCAACTTCCACATATTTTCATATGGGGACTAAACGCCCGCAAGTCAACGCCCTATCGGCGCCGTCTCGCTCGATACGGACAAAAAGAAGACGCCGCGCGGGCGTCCTGAAGGGGTCGACGACAGGAATTCTTTTTAGAGGGTCGGGCAGGGTCTCATGCCTCTCCGCATTCGAGCGGCACGGCTCGGGGCGACGACACCCTCGTCTCGGCGGCGTCGTCCCCCCGGAACGCCAGCCCGATTCCCGCGGGGGAGGCGTGCACCACCTCGCCCGAGAGCCTTTGCAGGGCGCTCTCGTCGCCGCCGCTGCCGGGGCAGATCACCTCGAGCGGCGTGCCCTGGTAGAACATGATGGCCCCCGGGGCCAGGCGCAGTCCCCCGGGCGAGACGTCCAGCACCCGGTAGAGCCCGATCCGCCGCCCCGCGTAATAGACCACGGCTTTCGAGGCGGCGGGCGTGCGTTGCGCTTCGCGTCGTTCCATGGAAAGTCCCTCTCTCAAGCCCGAAACGATCCCGAACGCATCCAGTTTGAGGCTTCACCGTGTCCCCGTGATGATGGCGCCGGGACGATCCCCGGTACCGTAGGGGGCAGACCCTGTGGACGGTCGCGCCGTCGCCGGGTGAGTCCCCGCGCGCCGGGCGGGGGTTCAGGGCGAATGCGCCCCCGCGCGCTTGTCGGCGACGTCCGCGATCCACATCAGGACCGCCCCCACCACGATGGCGGTCACGCCGACGTCCCACTCGCCGGCGAGGATGCTCGTGATGATCCCCACCAGCAGGCCAATGACCCCCACGAGCAGAAGCACGATCGTCATACGATGGCCCCTCCTTCAGGCACCCCGGCAAACCCCACGATGACAGTCTAGCACCGGCGGTAGCGCTTACCAGAGGGTGGCAGAAAAAACAAATAATATTTTTATTTTATAATTACTTATAATCTGTATTTCATGTACTATATGATTAGTGACCTCTCCGTCCTTCTTGGGTAGCGGAAACTCCCGGACCGCCCCCTGGAGGCCGATGCTGCTCGACCCGCGGCACCTTCGCGCCCGGCCGACCGTTTCCGCGCGAGGGGTCAAGTCCTCCGCTCGCCTGCCGATATCGTCCCGAGCCGGCCGTGCGACAGCCACGGCCGGGCGGGGAAGGCTCCCCGCTCCACGCCCGGAGGAAGGAGGCCTCTATGACACCGCCGACGAGCCGCCTGCTGGCCACGGTGCTGGCCGGGGGCGGCCTGCTCGTCGCCGGGGCCCTGCGCCCCGCCCCGGCGCTGGGGCTGGCGGGCCTGATCGTGCTCGCCTCGATCATGTTCGTCCACCGCCGCCTGGCCTTCGTCCTTCTGGTCGGCGCAGTGGTGATCGGTGCCAACCTCCCGCCGGTCGTCGCCCACCGCCTGCAGATCAACACCGAGATCTTGCTCTACGTGCTGATCGTCGTGACGACGTTGACCCTGCTGGCCCGGTTCTTCAACGCCCTCTCGACCGGGCTCGAGCCCGAGCCGGGGGCTCGCGGGGGATATGGGGTAAAGGCCCTGCAGCAGGCGGCGGCCCGGGGGCGGTTGTCCCTCGTGCGCGCGCTCGTGGAGGAGGGCGTGGACGTCGACGGCGCCGACGAGACGGGCCGCACGGTGCTCATGCACGCCGTGGCGGGGGGACACGTCGAGGTCGTCAGAGCGTTGCTGGCGGCGGGCGCACGCCCGGACCGCATCGATCATCACGGGATGAGCGCGCTGGACCTCGCCTTGCAGACGGACCACCCGGAGCTCGCCCCGCTCCTGGCCGCAGACTGGACGCGGACTGGACGCGGGGTCGCGATATAATATCGGCCTAGCCGCCGCGCTCCAGCGCCACCACGCAGCCGGGGTCGACCTTCCAGTGCTCGGCGAGTCGCACCCCCCGCTCCCGGTCCTCCGGATGAACGTAGATCGCGAAGGCGGCACCGTGCTCACAGGCCCAGTCATACAGGGATCTCCAGCGCCGGCCCCACAGCTCGTCGGAGAGCACGCTGCTGACCTCCGCCACCGCGTACAGGGCGCCCGGCTCGCCGCGGGCGACGATGTCGGGCCGAATCGGCACATTGGTGCGGGGCGCATAGATCTCTTCCGGGTCTTGATAGCCCTCGAGGTCGTCCACCTCGAACTCCTGATAACCCTCCTTGCCGAGCCGAGCGACCGCGTCGGCCAGCATGGCGGCGCGCTCGCGCATCACGGCCGCAGGCAGCTGGCGCTCGTACATGTTGAACATCGCGGGAAATCCCCTCTCGTTGACCTGAGCTCCGGCAGACCGGCCCCTCGGCAAGCCCGGGTGCGGCGCACTAGTGTACAGGCAAAGCGCGGTACGGATTAAGCGCCATGCGCGGGGCACCACCGACGGCGCCGTAGTGGGTGCGCCCGACTCCGTGCGAGACCTTTGCGCGGCCGACGACCGCGGACGCCCGCGCCCGCGCCGTTCATACTTTGCAGGTCCCACGATGAGCTCCGATGAGATCTTCGGCACCCCTGAGGAGGCGGAGGACGCCTACCAAGAGCGCCCGACGTCAGACCTCGGCACCCCCCCCGGGCTCTGCACGTCGGCGAGCGTGCTCGGCGGGGGGTACCGTCAACATCAAGGCCAGCCCAGCGGCGAAGAAGACGATGATCGTCGCCATGCCCACGCGTTGACTGTCGGCCAGGTAAGTCACCCATCCGACGAGAAGCGGTCCGGCAAAGGCGGTGGCCTTGCCCGACAGGGCGTAGAGGCCGAACATCTGATTGCGTAGGGTCCGAGGCGCGGCGCGTGCCAAATAGGACCGGCTCGCCGCCTGCACGGGCCCGACAAACAGCCCCAGCAGCAGGCCGAAGGCCCAGAATAACAGTATCGATCGCACCAGCAGGATCAGCACGCCGAACAGAATGAGACCGACCAACGAGACGATCACCGTCCGTTTGCCGCCGAGCCAGTCGTCGACCCATGCGAAGGTGGCGGCGCCGATGCCGGCAGTCACATTCAGCGCGATGCCGAACGCCAGGACCTCGGATTCGGTCATGTCGAAGGTTCCGGCGGCGTAGACACCACCGAAGGCGAACAGCGTGGCCAGGCCGTCGATATAAACCATCCGCGCGATGAGAAAACGGACGATCTCGACGTATCGGCGAACCTCGCGTATAGTCCCGCGCAGCTGTCGCAGCCCCTCGCGCGCGGCTTGATAGGGGCGTTTGGCGGTGCGCGGCAGATCGGGCGTGATCACGAAGAGAGGCAGGGCGAAGACTAAATACCACGCCGCGACCAAGACGAAAGTGGCGCGGACGTGGCCCGCATCCGAGCGGTCGAGGGCGAACCAGGGATCGTCCGCCTTGATGAATCCGAACAGGGCGATGAGCAGGCACAGCAGGCCTCCGGCATACCCCAGGCTCCAGCCCCATCCGGACCAGCGACCGAGCCGTCCGCTCGGCGCGAGCCCGGGTAGCATCGCGTTGTAGAAGAGATTGGCGAACTCCGAGCCCAACGTCCCCAACCCCACGAGCACGAGGGCGAGAATCACGTAATCGGGGGAGGGCCGCACGAACCACAGCAGCGCCGTGGAGACCACGCAGAGCACCGTGAACGTGCCGAGCCACGGCTTGCGACGGCCGCCCTGGTCCGCCATAGCGCCTATCACCGGCCCGGCCACGGCGACCGTCAGGCCGGCGATCCCGAGGGTGTTGCCCCATTGCGCGGTCCCTAGGGTTTCGTTCTCCGCGACCTGACGAGTGAAATACGCGGCGAACACGAACGTCTGGATCAAGGCCGCGAAGGCATTGTTCGCCCAGTCGTACATCGCCCAGGCGACGAGCGCGCGGATGCCCGCCGGGCGGCGATCGGCATCTTCGGCCCTACCGCGCGGCGAGGGCGGCGCCGGAATGCGCTCTTCACTCATCGGATGGGGGGATGGAAGAGGGCGAACGGGGAACGGGCCGCGCGCCGGGGTGCGTCACACGGCCACCAGCCCGCGCCAGCCCTTGCTGTTCGCTGCCGCGAGCCAGTCGCCGATCATGCGATCGGAAAGCGGCTTGCTGATGTAGTAGCCCTGTCCCGCATCACAGCCCTCCCGGGCAAAGAAGTCGAGCTGTTGCATGGTCTCGATGCCTTCGGCGATTGTGTGCTTGCCGAGGCTCTGACCGAGCGCCAGGACCGCGTGGACGACGGCCATATCGTCCTTGTCCACCGTCATGTCGGTCACGAAGGAGCGATCGACCTTGATGTCGTCCACCGGGAGCTTCTGGAGATAGCTCAACGAGGAGCATCCGGTACCGAAATCGTCCACGGACACCGAGACGCCCATCTCGTCGAGCGAGCGCAGCAGCACGGGCACGTCCTTGGACTGCTCGACCAGCAGCTCTTCGGTGATCTCGATCGCCAGACAGTCGCCCGGAAGCCCGACCCTCTTCAGGATCCGATCGATCGTCTCGATCAACCGCGTGCTCTTGAAGTACCGCGCGGACAGATTGACGGCGACGCGCTCCGGCGCGCAGCCGCGCCGCTGCCAATCCCGATAAGAGGACAGCGCTCGGAACATGATCCATTCCACGACACGCTCCATGTAACCGTTACGCTCGATCAACGGCACGAACTCCCGCGGTGAGAGAAGCCCGTATTCCGGATGGCGCCAGCGCAGCAAGGCCTCGACGCTGCGCACCTTGTTGTGCTGAAAGTCTACGATGGGCTGGAACTGCAGGAAGAAGTCACCGCGCTCCAAGGCACCCCGCAGCGCCTGGACGATCTTCATGCGCCGATTGATCGCCTCGCTGAGCTCCTGTCGGAAGCAAGCGATCGAGCCGCCCTGATGCTTCGCCTCATACATCGCCGCATCAGCGAGCTGCAGTAACACCGATACATCCTTACCGTCCTCGGGATAGAAGCTGCATCCGACGCTCGCCGTGATGACGAAATCGCGCTCCTCGACGTGCAAGGGCTGTTTCATCACCCCGATGAGATCCTGGGCGACGGTCATGCACTCCTCGGGTGTGCGCAGGTCGGGGAGCAGGATACAGAACTCATCGCCGCTCCAGCGTGAGAGGGTATCCGACCCCCGCAACCTGCTGCCGAGCCGGTCGGCGACCGCCTTGAGCACGGAGTCTCCTATCTCGTGGCCCAGCGTATCGTTGATGTCCTTGAAATTATCCAGATCCAGGAACAGTACCCCTACGATGCTCTCCTCGCGATGGGCGCGGGCGATGGCCTGCTGCGCGCGGTCCATGAACTGGGTCCGATTCGGCAGCCCCGTAAGCACGTCGTGATAGGCCAGATACTTCAGGCGGTGCTCGACCTCCTTGCGCTCGGTGACATCGACCACCGTGCCGAGCAGCACCGGAACGTCCTCGAACCGCTCGACCGTGCCGAAGATCTCGACCTCGATGGTGCTGCCGTCGGCCCGCAGCCCATGGAAGGAGTCGTATATGGACCCGCCGCTCGTCAGGCATTCCTTCACCTTTTGCGCGAGCAGCTCGCGCTGGTCCGCCACGACCAGATCGGCGAGTCCCTTCTTCTCGAGAAGCTGATCGCGCCGGTAACCGAACACCTCGGCGAGGCGCGGATTGACGTAGGTGAAGGTCTGGTGCTGGAGGGTATAGATCCCGACCGAGGAACGCTCGGCCAGGGCGCGATACCGCGCCTCCGCGGTGCGCAGCCGTTCCTGCTCGACCTTGAGCGCAGAGCTCAACAGGTCGGTGCGTCGCAGCAGCCCCTTCAGCAGACTCTCGCGGGTCACCACCCCCAGGAAACGCTGCTCCCCATCGACCACGGCGACCGCCTCGGTGCCTTTCTGCTCCATGCGGCGCTCGAGGTCGGTCAGCGACAGGTGCTCGGGCACGGTAGGCGAGGGCTGGCGCGGCAGCACGTCGGCCATGATCCGCGTGGGGTGCTCGACGAGCTCGCGCTCGGTAAGCAGGCCGAGGAACCGGGCCCCGTTCATCTCGTCGGCGAACACGACGTAGACCTCCCTGGGCCGAGCCAGGGCCTGGCGCACCGGCGTCTCGGCGGTGACCCGAACGACTGCCTCGGAGAGGGCGTCGCGCGCCACTAGAGGCATCATGGCCCGTGCTCCTCCATGTACACCTCGTGCTCGACGTCCAGCCGCAGGACCTCGTCACCGGCCATGAAGGGCTTGAGGCGGTCCAGAATCAAGCGGACCAGCACGTCCCGGGAGATGCGCCGAATGATGGACTCGCGAATCAGGATCGCCGCGATGACGTCGTCCTCCAGATCGATCTGGCTGTAGGTTTGTGGCGAGAGGAACTCCAAGGCCTTACGCATCGCCACGGGGCCCACCGGCGCCTGCTTACCCAGCACGACACCATCGCGCACCGGCGGCAGCGGAAACTCCGTCCAACGCAGCCGCAGCCGATAACGATGTTCGCATTGGGGCGGTCCCGACATCCCCCCTCCCGCACGCACAGATGCCCTCTGGACGGCCGACCCCGGAGCCGCAAGAGGCGTATCCCCAGTCCCATCCCGTTCCGTGGCGAGTTGCCCGCTACGATGGGAGACCCGTGTTATTGGCGTTTTCTAGAAACTCTTTGAATATACGGGTCTATAGAACAGAGCCGTAATGGCGAAATTGTGGCTGAGTCCTCGCCCGACGACAACGTTTCGACGATGAAACCTTTCCATCCGCGGTCGCACGTTTGCCCGCGCCAGGCAGAACCGGGCCGCAAACAGTTTACCATAACGACGTGCCGGCGCTGCTCAAGCGGGATGATTTAGATCAAGAAATGCATATATCTTACTATATTTATGACATTTATTGATATCACCACCGAGCCGAGGGCGGTCGCACCAGGCCCCACGTATACGCGTGGACCGCTCATCGGCGACCTACACCGCGTTGCCGCTCGCCGACGACTTTCTTTTCGGGCTGATCGCGGCGCTGGGCCGTTCGTCCGATGCTCGAGCCGCCTGCGGTGTTGCACAAGCGGGAGCTGGCGCGCTTGGTGGAGCAGGCTAACGTGCTGGCCTGGTGGCGAGCGGTGCTGGCGTTCGGCCGGCCGCCCCGCTGGCGCCGCTGAAGGTCGCATAGCCGCCCCGGCGGCCGGCCGAGAACGCCAGGCCGCTGTGCTGCTGATTCTGACCGGGCTCGCGACGGCCGTGCGCCGGGTGCAGCCATGAACGCGCCAGGTGGGGACCGCGCCTGAAGCTCGACCTTTCGCGCCGCATAAGCGCATCGACGAATGCCGCCCGGTACCGCGTCAAGGGCCCTGACCGGCGCTTGCAGCCACGGGCCATCGACGGCAGGTACGACTGCCGGGCGCCGCGCCCCAATCGCCCTAAGGAGCTCAGCCCCGCGGCGCCGCCGCCGGCCCGCCCCCGAAGCCGAGGCGTGTATTGAGCCCGATCCCGTACCGATGGATGCGGCCCGCCCGGCGCTGCATCGATGGCATGGCGACGGTCTGGCTGCGCCTGCGGCCCGGCGGCTCGCTGGGCGGGCCGGGCACGCGCGACGGATCCGCGTTGCTGCGCGAGGCGGCCGAGGAGGCCGTGTGCCGGGCCGCTACCGGCAGCGCCGCCGGCTCTGGTCGGCGATTGCCTGCGCAAGCTCGTGTACCGGATGCGCCTCTTTCTGCATTCAGGGCGGCCGGGGCACTCCGTGAGGCGGTCAAAGATTGAGCAGCCCGCTCAACAAATTGATATATATCAATCCACCTCCTCGTCAAGATTTCTAGACTTTTTGCATTCGCTGATGTGGAGAGATTGCAATGTGGTTGCGGTTGGCCTTCCTCGCCACCGTGATTCTGCCAGTCATGTGCCCTTTGGTCTCGGCCAAAACCCTCACCGACCAATATCGTGACGCCCGAAGCTTTTTTCCGGAGGCCAGCCGGTTCGGTGATCTGGAGGGGGAACCGCCGGCCGCGCCCGTGCACAAGGGCGAGCAGGTGATTGGCTACGTATTCCGAACCGGCGATGTCGTACACATTCCCGCCTATTCCGGTAAACCGGTAAATCTTCTTATCGGGATCGATCTGGAAGGAAAGATTACGGGCACGAGAGTGCTGGAGCACCATGAACCGATTCTCTTGGTAGGGATCCCCGAAGAGGAGCTGCACGAATTCGCCGATGCCTACGTAGGTAAATCGGTGACCGACAGGATTCGGGCCGGCGCCGGCGAGCGAGAAGGCTACGTCAATGTCGACGCCATCACCGGTGCGACGGTTACGGCGATCGTAGTCAATCGCACGATCCTTCGATCGGCTCGTGAGGTCGCCATCTCCAGGGCAATCATCGAAAAGACGCCGGTGAAAAAGGCCGGTCCGTCCGAAGTGCTCATGGATGTCTATGAGCAAGCGGACTGGAAAGAGCTAACCGGTAACGGGGCCATCCGCCGGTTGCTTCTCACTCCAAGTGGGGTCGAGGAGGCCTTCGAGGGAACAAAGGTCGAAGAGGTTCCCGCGGCGCCGAGTGAATCACCGGCCATAGGCGAGCGCGAAGACGTCTTCATCGACCTGTATTACGGGTATCTCAACGCGCCGACCATCGGTCGGAACCTGCTCGGCGAGCGCCAATACAATTGGCTGATGGCCGAGCTCGAGCCCGGCGAGCACGCAATCGCCATCATGGCGAACGGCGTCTACTCCTTCAAGGGATCGGGCTATGTCCGTGGTGGCATATTCGACCGAATACAGCTGCTCCAGGATGGCACAACGATCAGCTTCCGCGACCTCGACTACTATCGTCTCGACGACGTCTATCTGGAGGGCATGCCCGATTTCTCCGAGATGGGGATCTTCATCATCCGGGAGCATGCCCAGTTCGACCCGGGTGCACCTTGGACCCTCGAGCTCCTGGTGCGCCGGCAAGTCGGCCCGATTGAGAGCGTATTCACCACCTTTAGCGCCGACTACGAGATTCCGGATGCGTATGTGGCGCGTCCGGAACCGCCTACGCCCGTGGCCGAAGAACCGATGTGGGTGTCCGTATGGAGAGAGCGGGCATCTGACATCGTAATCCTGGGCGCCGCGCTGATTCTCCTTACCTTTATCATGGCGCTGCACGACTGGTTGGTGCGATTCCCCGGGCTGGTCGTGTACCTGCGAACGGGATTTTTGATCTATACCCTCTTTGTTCTTGGCTGGTATATGCTCGGTCAGCTTTCCGTAGTCAACGTATTCGTGTTCATCAATTCGTTATTCACGGGCTTCAGCTGGGACACCTTCCTCATCGACCCGATCATGTTCATTCTCTGGACCTTTGTCGCGGGCAGCCTGCTGTTCTGGGGGCGGGGAGTGTACTGCGGCTGGCTTTGTCCCTACGGCGCGCTGCAAAAGCTGTCGAACGATATTGCCAAGAGAATCCGAGTGCCGCAGTGGAAGTTTCCGCAGATCGTCCATGACCGGCTGTGGGGCATTAAATATCTGATATTGCTAGTGCTGTTTGGGATCTCGTTGCAGTCGATCGGCACCGCGGAGCGCTACGCAGAGGTCGAGCCCTTCAAAACCGCCATAACCCTGCACTTCGATCGCGCTTGGCCCTTCGTCATCTATGCGGCGGGGCTGGTCGTGATCTCGATGTTCAACTGCAAATTCTACTGCAAGTACCTTTGCCCGTTGGGCGCCGCGTTGGCGGTGCCGGCCAAGCTGCGCCTGGTCGAATGGCTGAGGCGGCGCAAAGAGTGCGGCAAACCTTGTCAGATCTGCGCCCGGGAGTGCGAAATTCAGGCGATTCATGAGACCGGTGAGATAAATCCCAACGAGTGCCATTACTGCTTGGACTGCCAGGTTACATACTGGGACAAATACAAGTGCCCACCGCTCGTGGAACGCAGAAAGCGGCGGGAGAAGGCAAGCCGCGCCCGCGAAAAAGTGCGTTTGCTAGAGGAGGGGCTCAAGGCAGAGTCCGGGTCGGAGGAGAATATAACAGAAAACCCGGGAAAGGGGAGCGGAGAATCCTAGCTCCGCGGAAATCGAAACAGCCGCTGAAAGCAATGGAGGTGTATCGTGATTGAGAAACATGATGAGCAACAAATTTCGCGCCGCAAATTCCTGGCGGCCACTGCCCTTGCGGGTGCAGCCGGTGCCGGAGCCACCGCCGGACTCTTGCCCCAGTCCGCCATGTCAGCGGCACGGGAGAAGGGGCTATCGCCCCATGTGGAGCCGGGCGAATTGGATGAATACTACGCATTCTACAGCGCCGGGCAAAGCGGTGAAGTCCGGGTGATGGGTATCCCATCAATGCGCGAGATTCTGCGGATCCCGGTATTCAACTACTCGCCGGCCAGTGGATGGGGTGTCACCAATGAGAGTCGCAAGATCTTGTACGAAGGTCTGACGCCCGAGGGCAAGCGCCGGGCGGACAAGCAGGGCGGTATTCTGCGCAACGGCGACACTCACCACCCGCACATGTCGTACACCGATGGCACCTACGATGGACGCTACCTGTTTATCAATGACAAGGCCAACACCCGAGTCGCACGAATTCGGTTGGATATCATGAAAACCGACAAAATCGTGCAGATTCCAAACGCCGCCGCCATACATGGACTGCGTTTGCAAAAGGTCCCGCGCACGGGATATGTCTTCTGCAATGCGGAGTTCATAGTGCCCCAGCCTAACGACGGCCGGGACCTGGAGGACCCCTTCAAATACAAAACGGTGTTCAATGCAATAGATGGGGACACCATGGAAGTGAAATGGCAGGTGCTGGTAAGCGGAAATCTGGACAACACCAACACCGACTATATCGGAAGGTATGCCTTTTCTACCTGCTACAACTCCGAAAATGGCATGGTCCTGAATGATATGATACGGGCTGAACGGGACCATGTGGTCGTGTTCGATGTGCCGGCCATCGAGGAAGCGGTGAAAAAAGGCAACTACGTCACGATCGGAAACTCCGACATTCCAGTGGTGAACGGGACCAAAGAGTCCGATCTCAATGTGACCATGTATATCCCGATTCCTAAAAGTCCGCACGGCATCAACACATCCCCGGACGGCAAGTATTTCGTCGCCAACGGCAAGCTCTCGCCGACGGTAAGCGTCGTGGAGATTGCCAAGCTCGACGATTACTTCAATGGCACACTCGAGAATCCGCGCGATGCGGTTGTCGCCGAGCCGGAGCTCGGACTGGGACCGTTGCATACCACATATGACGGACGCGGTAACGCCTATACTACCTTGTTCATCGACTCGCAGGTGTGCAAGTGGAACATCGAGGATGCCATCAAGGGCTTCGAGGGTGGACAGACCAATCCCATTCGCCAAAAGCTCGATGTGCACTATCAGCCCGGCCACCTGAACGCCAGCATGGCCGAGACCAAGGACGCCGACGGCAAGTGGCTTATCAGTCTGAACAAATTCTCCAAGGACCGGTTCCTCAACGTCGGCCCATTGAAGCCGGAATGCGATCAGCTGATCGACATTTCGGGCGAGGAGATGAAACTGGTTCATGACGGTCCGACGCACTCGGAGCCCCATGATGCCATAATCGCCCGCCACGACCTGGTTCGGCCCAAGCGCATATGGGACCGGGACGATCCGTGGTTCGACGGCATCAAGGGCATGGCCAAGGAAGACGGCATTGAAGACTTGACCACGACCAACAAGGTGGTACGAAAGGGCGATAAGGTCCGAGTTTACATGACGTCATCAGCACCTGCGTATCACATCACGGAGTTCAAGGTCCGGCAGGGCGACGAGGTGACCGTGGTAGTGACGAACGTGGACCAGATTGAGGACGTTACTCACGGCTTCACCATGGTCAACTATGACGTGCAAATGGAGATTTCTCCGCAGCAGACCTCGTCGGTGACCTTTGTGGCCGATGAGCCGGGCGTGCATTGGTACTATTGCCAATGGTTCTGCCATGCACTGCACATGGAGATGCGAGGGCGTATGTTGGTTGAAAAGGCGTGAGGCGTGCCGACTAGCGCGGGCGCGGGAGCACATGCTCCCGCACCCGCGCTCGGTCCAAGGACGGGCAATCGGATTGCTGATGGTTCCGGTCTCGAAACTCCACCACGGTGCGCGAGTCCTGATGGCGCTGCTAATGGCGGCACAGGGCGTCGCGCCCCTTGCCTGCGCGGAAGATCTTTACGTTGCACCGGGTGAAAGCGTGGTGGAGGCAATCGCACGTGCCGACAACGGCGACAAGATCTGGATATCTCCCGGCAGGCATCCTGTGAGTGGCCTGCGTATCGATAAGTCGCTGACCCTGACCGCCGGCCCATCGGAAGGCGAAGCTGTGCTGGATGCCGGCGGGTCCGGCGACGTCATTCGGGTAAAAGCCCCGAATGTCGTGATCCGTGGGCTGACCATCCGCAACTCAGGGATGAGCCTTACCGATATGAATGCCGGCGTTTTCATTGAAGAAGGGTCCGAAGACTGTCGGGTTGAGAGCAATTTCATCGACCGTACCGCGTTCGGTGTGTGGATCAACGGCGCTTTGAAGCCCACAATCCGGGGAAATCGGATCCACGGCAACGTCGAATACCTGTCACCGAACCGAGGCAATGGGATACACATGTGGAACGTATCCGGTGCAGCGATCGAGGACAACGAAATATGGGGGACGCGAGACGGGATCTATATTGAGGTATCGCACCGGGGCAATATCATACGGCGCAATGAGATGCACGATCTGCGCTATGGGATACACTACATGTATTCGCATCATAATACCATCACAAACAACTACACGCATAATGTGCGCGCAGGCTATGCGCTCATGCAGTCTGATCACCTGAATGTGTATGGAAACCGCTCGGAGCACGACTTGGACTACGGGATCTTGATGAATTATGTCACTTACAGCGTGATCCGGGGCAACACCGTGATTGACACTGGCCGCCCCCCGAGCGAACGCAGCGGCGGCCGTGACGGAAAGGCCGTTTTCCTGTTCAATTCCTTGCACAATGAAATCCACGCAAACCAATTCTCGGACAGCGATATGGGTATCCATTTGACCGCCGGGTCCGAGAACAATCAAATTTACGCTAATGCTTTCATAAAAAATCGGATCCAGGTGAAGTATGTCGCCACTCGCGAGCAGGAGTGGTCTTACCAGGGTCGAGGAAACTATTGGAGCGATTATCTGGGGTGGGACCTCGATGCGGATGGCATAGGCGACCGACCGTACGAGCCGAATGACAACGTTGATCGAATGCTGTGGAGATACCCTTTGGCGAAAATACTCATGCATAGTCCCGCGGTGCAAATGTTGCGCTGGGTACAGGAACAATTCCCCGTGCTCAAGGCACCAGGCGTCCGGGACAGTCACCCACTGATGGTGGCACCGCGGGAGGCAGGATGACGGGCGCCGTCGTGGAATTCGAGGGGGCAGGAAAACACTATGGGGGGCTCACGGCGCTGGAAGGGCTTGACCTGTCTATACCCGCCGGAGAGGTACTCGGGCTGCTCGGCCACAATGGCGCAGGAAAGACCACTGCCATCAAGCTGATCATCGGGATTATTGCGCCTTCCGAAGGAAGGGTCCGGATGCTCGGCTGCGTTCCCGGGGAAAGGGCAGGGCGGTCGGTACGTCTGCAGATCGGATATCTGCCAGAGAGCGTAAGCTTCTATGACCAGTTGACGGGTCGGGAGGTGTTGGACTATTTCGCCCGCCTCAAAGGTGCGGCGAGGCGTCAGCGCAACGAGCTTCTAGCACAGGTGGGTTTGGCCGACGCAGCGGATCGGCGCGTCAAGACCTATTCCAAAGGCATGCGGCAGCGTCTCGGACTTGCGCAGGCACTCCTGGGCCAACCGCGTCTTTTGCTGCTCGATGAGCCCACGGTCGGTCTGGACCCCATCGGCACCCGGGATTTTTTTGCCGCACTAACCGAGCTGCGCCGGCAGGGCACTACGGTGGTGTTGTGTTCACATGTCCTGCCCGGAATCGAGGGTCATGTTGACAGGGTGGCCATTCTTGGCCGCGGTCGGCTGCGGGCGTTGGGCACGCTCGATGAGCTTCGCAGGGATACCGGATTGCCGTTGGTGATCCGTGCACGCGGACATTGGGCAGCCGGCTTCTGGGAAGGAAAGCTGGCAGAGCAGCATCTGGTATCTTACTCGGTCAACGGCACGCAACTCGAGCTCGCCGGGACTTACGAATCGAAAATGAACATGATGCGGCTGCTAGCGTCGGAGTCGACGGTCGAGGACATCGAAGTATTTCCACCGTCGCTGGAAGCGTTGTACGCCCACTACAGTGAGCCGTCCGATACAACCGGGAAGCGCACATGGGCATCATCCTCGTGATAGCCGGAAAGGAATTTCGCGACGGATTGCGCAATCGCTGGGTGGTGGCGATCTCGGTTATTCTGGCCGTGTTCGCGCTGGGCATTGCCTACGTTGGCAGCGCGGCAGCCGGCACTGTCGGCTTCACCTCTCTGGACACCACGATTGTAAGCCTGTCCAGTCTGGCCATTTTCGTTATCCCATTGATCGCGTTGCTGTTAGCGTACGATACGGTCGTTGGTGAGGATGCGCAGGGCACTCTGTTATTACTGCTCAGCTATCCGATCACCCGGGTGCAGATCATCACGGGTAAATTGCTCGGGCACGGTTTGGTATTGGCTACGTCAACTGCCGTTGGGTTCGGGGTGGCCGGAGCGCTGATTGCCGTCGCCTCGGGCAACTTTGTCGATCCAAACCTGTGGGCGGCGTTCGCTTACTTTATCGTGACCGCAATACTCCTCGGATGGGTGTTCATCGCTATCGCCATATTGATCAGCGTGCTTTCCGCAGAGAAGGCGCGTGCGGCTGGGGCAGCCTTTGTCGTTTGGTTTCTGTTCGTGTTGGTTTTCGATCTGGGATTGCTTGGGTTGCTGGTGGCGACCGAAGGCAGTGTAGGTGCAAACGTATTTCCCTATTTGTTGTTACTGAATCCCACGGATGTATTCCGCTTGGCAAATCTGACAGGCTTCGAGGCGGCCCAAGCATACTCGGGGCTGGCGTCCGTCGCCGCCCGCGGGGTGTTGGCGCCCGGTAGCCTGCTCATGGTTATGGTGGCCTGGGCTGTGGTGCCGTTCGTGCTCGCGGCGTGGCTGTTTCGGCACCGAGGTACGTGAGACTTTTGCTCATGCCAGCAAGACGAGGCAGTGGGGTGCTACGACAAGCGACCAGTAAGGCACTGATCACCGTCTTGGCAAGCTTGCTGCTGATCGCGTGCACCGACGATTCCAGCGACAGGGCCCGGCACGCGCCCGTTCCCATTGCGGCGGGTGATGAGTGCCATGTTTGTGGGATGATTATCGAAAACTACCCGGGGCCCAAGGGCGAGGTCTTCGCGCGGGACCGGGACGAGGCTCTCAAGTTCTGCTCCACACGAGACCTTTTCGCCTATCTGTTAGAACCCGGCAGCATGGCACAAGCCGATGCGGTCTTTGTGCACGATATGGCTGTGACTGACTGGGATCATCCGGCAGACAACGCCTTCGTATCCGCGCTGGATGCCTGGTACGTCATCGGGCATCGGTTGAGGGGCGCCATGGGGCCGACGCTGGCCTCGTTCTCGCGGCACGAGGATGCGCAAGGGTTTGTCGAACAGCACGGCGGGCGCGTCCTTCGTTTTGATGACGTCACACTGGAGATCATCAGCGACCTCGAGGTCGATGGCCCGCCGGAGAGAAATTAACATAATACATATTATACGCATAAATATGATTGCCTGGACCCTGGGCAAGTTTCCGCCAGCACCGGCCCTGGTTGACAAATTGAGAATGCGAATTATTCTCATTACTGTCGCAGACCTCGATGGGATGAGCCAATATGCCGGTGCGAAGACGTCGCAAGCGCCTGTGGGAGATCCAAGGGGGCTACCACTGCAGCCTGATCGGGACCTGCGCGACGCTCGAGGACCTGCGCCGGATCTGCCGGCGCGGGGGGGTCACGATCTCCGCGCAGATCACCGACTACGAGCTGCACCGCTACTTCGTCGGGATCGCGGGCGATCCGGTGCCCCCGATTCGCATGCTCGACAAGACCTTGGGTCGCCGGTTCGCAGCCGTCCTGAACCGGTTTACCACGGCCCTGGAGCCACGGGCCCTGCGGAGGCTCTGGCGCGAGCACCGCGACGCCGGCGAGGTGGCGGCGGCCTATTGGGCGATCATGACTCACCCCGCGGGCACGGCGCCCTTGCGCGACGAGGTGCACGGCGAGGTGCACATGATGTCGCATCGGGCGGGGGCGACCCAACGTGCCGACATGCGCCGGCTTCAGATCTTGAAAGACCGGGTGGCGCGTCTCGAGCGGCTGCTAGGGCGCACGCGCGCGCAGTCGGCGCGACGCGTCGCACGGCGCGACAGCCGCCTTCGGAAGCTCGAAGCCGAGGCCGAGCACGGCCGGGCCGCCCGGCGAAGGCTTGCCGACACCGAGGCCCGACTGCGCGCGCACGAGCAAGGCGACGTCGCACGAGAGCAGCGCGAGCGCATCCTGACGCTCGAGCGCGAGCTCGCCCACACCAGGAGCCGCCTGGAAGGCGCGGAGCGCGACACGAAGCAATGGGCGCAGCTCGCCCGCCAGGAAGGCGATCGCAACCTCCGCCTCGAGTCCGAGCTCTCGACCGCCCGAGCGGAGCTCGCCCAGGCGTCCCGTGACGCGGTCGCCGAGTCGGCCCATCCCGTTCCGGATCTGACCCGCCGCTGCGTGCTCTACGTCGGCGGCCGTCACGGTCTGATAAGCCATTTCCGTGACGTCGTCGAGCGGCGCAACGGGACGTTGTTGCACCATGACGGCGGAATCGAGGAACGCCCCAAGCGGATCGGTGGGCTCGTCAGCCAGGCGGACGCCGTGCTGTGCCCCCTCGATTGCGTCAGTCACGAGGCCTGCGTGCGACTCAAACGCCTGTGCCGCCACCACGCCACACCGCTGGTCAGCTTGCACAGCGCCGGATTGAGCGCCTTCACGCAGGGTCTCAGCGAAGCGGTCGGTCTACTGGTTACCTCCCCGGCAGCGGAGCCGCGATCATGAGCGGTCGAGACTCTGCTCCTGAAGGGGCCGCCGTGGCCGCACGAATCGTCGTGCTCGATGCTGGGACCACGACAGTGCGTCTCGCGCGGTGGCCGGATCGTGGCCCCCGCCCCCTGGACGCGTCGCCGACAGCAGCGGCAGGACAGGAACTGATGCGCCAGCTGGGCCGCGTCGCCTGGAGAAGGAGAAGAAGAGACCGGTGATCCGTCGCCGCGCGCCGACGGACGTGGACGATACGCGGACAACTCCGCCGAGCTGCTTACGAGCGCTTGGCGCGACTCAGCCGCCTTCTGGCAGGCGTCCGGGATCGTGCGGCGCCGGGGTCGAGCGGCCGGATCGCATCATGAGAGTCCCGCCCGATTGAGCTCATCCGTTCGTCAGAGCCGACCACGGGCCGACAGTCGTCTCAGGAGCGGACCCATGGTCGGAGCCTGGATCAGGAGGGTGAACAAGACCACGCCGTAGGCGATCGACTGCACCGTCCACCAGCCGGTGAGCCCCAGGGGCAACGCCAGGGCCAGCGCGACCGTCACCGCGCCGCGTAGCCCACCCCACGCGAGGACCGGTCGATAGCCCGGGGGCGCCGGCTCGACCCGCGGCAGGCGGCCGATCGCCGGGAGCGCAGTGTAGACGCCGAGCGTGCGCACCGCCAGCACGGCGGCGATGCCGATCGCCATCGCGAGCCAACGCTCGGTGAACATGGCGACCGTCACAGTGACGCCCAGCAGGAGGAAAGTCAGGGCGTTCGCGATCCACGCGTTGAACGCCCACAGCGTGTGGACGAACGCGTCGTCCGCGGACGGGCGCCGCATCTCGTGACCCAGCAGCACGCCGCAGACGAGCACCGCCATGATGCCCGAGACCGTCAGGCCGGCCTCGGCCGCCAGGTAAGAGACGTAGGCGGCGATCACCGTGAGCAAGGCCTGTTGCACGGTCCCCTGGAACACCCGCAGCAGTCCCATGCCCACGACCCCGATGAGGGCGCCGACCACGGCGCCGCCGAAGAACAACGTCAGGAATTCGAGCACCCCCTGGGACAGGGTCAGGCCGGGGCCCTCGGTGGCGGTGGCGGCGGCGATCAGCAGCGTATAGAGCACGATCGTGGTCGCGTCGTTGAAGAGGCTCTCGCCCTCGAGCAGCACCGTCAGGCGCGCCGGGGCTCCCGCGCGTTTGAACAGGTCGAGCACCGCCACCGGATCGGTCGCCGAGAGCAGGGTCCCCGCGATCAGCGCGGTGAGCCACGGGAAGCCCGTCGGGTGCCCTATTCCCGCGTAGATCAGCGCGCCGGTCACCAGCACCGAGACCAGCATGAGGGGGATGGCGAGGACGAGCACCGGGATCAGGTTCGCCCGCAGTAATCGGGGATCGATATTGAACGCCGATTCGAAGATGAGCACCGGGAGGAAGACATAGAACACGAGGTCGTGAAAGTGGTACCAGCGCAGGCCCGTGTCGATGCCCATCCCCACGATCGTCTGGGCACCGGCGAAGCCGATCAGGACCAGCGCCGCCGAGAACGGCACCCCCAGCGGCCGGGTCAGTCGCTGCACGAGCATGGCGACCAGCAGCATCGCCATGACGACTAGGATGAGCGCCGCCAGCGCCATAGTCCGGTCCCGCCCCCTTGGGGCGCGAGCTTAGCAGCGCCGTGCGGCTGATACCATTGGCCCGCCGCGGCCGTCGCGCTAGAATCGCCGGCATTCGCCGACGTTCCGCACCTCCGCTCGAGGATCCACGGTCGACGCTCATGGCCTCTGCAGCCGACGAGTTCGCCCTGCGCGAAGATCTGGTCCACCTCAATCACGCGGCGGTCGCGCCGTGGCCGCGGCGAACGGCCGAGGCGGTCAAACGCTTCGCCGACGACAACCTGCACGAAGGCCCGTGGGCCTACGACCGGTGGGTGGCCACCGAGCAGCGGCTGCGCGAGCGCCTGCGCGCCCTGCTCGGTGCCGGCGCGGCGGAGGACATCGCGTTGGTGAAGAGCACCTCGGAAGGATTGTCCCTGGTGGCCCACGGCCTGCCGTGGTCGGCGGGCGACAACGTAGTCATCAGCGACCAGGAGTTCCCGTCCAATCGAATCGTCTGGGAGTCGCTCGCCGCGCAGGGCGTGGTCGTGCGCGAGGTCGGTCTCGGGACGGACGATCCAGAGGCCGCTCTGTGCGCGGCGACCGATGAGCGGACGCGGCTGATGAGCATCAGCTCCGTTCAGTACGCCACGGGGTTGCGCTTGGACCTCGGACGCCTGGGGCGCCACTGCCGAGAACGGGGCATCCTCTTCTGCATCGACGCCATCCAGAGCCTGGGCGCCCTGCCCTTTGACGTCAATGCCGCGCACGCGGATTTCGTCATGGCCGACGGTCACAAATGGATGCTCGGTCCGGAGGGGCTGGGCGTGTTCTGGTGCCGGCCGGCGTTGCGCGAGCGCCTGGAGCTGCGACAATTCGGCTGGCACATGGTCGAGCACAGAGGCGCCTTCGAGCGCCGTGACTGGCGGGCCGCACCGGACGCGCGGCGCTTCGAGCCGGGCAGTCCCAACCTCCTCGGCGCGCACGCGCTGGAAGCGAGCCTCTCGCTCCTCGAGGAAGTCGGCATGCATGTGGTCGCCACCGCCGTGCTCGAGCGCACGAGCTATCTCATCGAGCGGCTGAAGCTGCTCCCGGACGTCGAGCTCGTCACGCCCGAGCCCACGACGCGACGCGCGGGGATCGTCACCTTCCGCGCGACCCGCACCGATCCGAAGCGCCTGCACGCGCGGTTGCGAGAGCGCCGGATCCTCTGCGCGGTACGCCACGGGGGTGTGCGGCTGTCACCGCATTTCTACACGCCGCGGACGCATCTCGACCGCGCCCTGGCGGTCATCGCCGAAGGGTGCGCGTGAGCGCCGGGAGCGCGACCGGTCCCATACCGACCGTTCGCACAGGCTCGGTCAGCACCCCTCTCGACAGGTGCACTCACCCGGACGGGGAGCGATCTCCGGATCTCGACAACCGCTCTCGTCATTGCGCTCAACGCGGTCGCTTCCGGTAGACGCCGCGCCGCGCGGCCGATATCCAATTGATCTCCCTCCCGGACCCCGCCGGCGCCGCGTCGGCCCCCGACCGCGCTTTAGCCCCGGACGCCATCAGCCGATACAATGGATAGCAGGAGATGGCGCTCGGCCTACCGGGGCGCTGCAACTCGCCACCGCGGACACGGTCTAAAATTTGAGGTAGACGCCCGAGAAGGGGCGCGCGGAGGTCCCAGGTGGGGCTGCACAGGTGGCTCGCCAAAAAGATCATACACTGGCTGACCCGCGAGCGGTCGCCGGGCATTACTCCGCTTTGCGATTTCGACCACCTCTGCAACGAGATCCGACCGGCCGACGTCGTGCTGATCGAGGGCCGCAGTCGGGTCAGTGACGTCATCAAGACCGTCACCCTGAGCCCCTGGACCCACGCCGCGCTCTACGTCGGACGCATCCGTGACGTCGACGACGCGGTGGCTCGCGAGCGGCTCCGGCTCCACTACAACGGCTCCTCCGACGACCGTGTGATCGTCGAGGCCGAGCTGGGTCGCGGGACCGTCGTCAGTCCGCTCTCGCGCTACGCCCGCGATCATATCCGCATCTGCCGCCCGAGCCGCCTGTCCCGACGCGATGCCCAGGCGATCGTACGCTACGCGGCCGAGCACCTGGGCATCCGTTACGACGTCCGCCATCTGCTCGACCTCGCGCGGTTCCTGCTGCCCTATGCGATCTTGCCCCGGCGCTGGCGCTCCAGTGTCTTCGAATACCACGCGGGGGTCCCGACCCGAACGGTGTGCTCATCCATGATCGCGGCCGCGTTCAACGCGGTGAGCTTTCCCATCCGGCCGGTGATCCAGCGTTCCGGGGACGGTGAGGTCCGCCTCTACAAGCGGAATCCCCGGGTGTTCACCCCGAAGGATTTCGACTACTCGCCCTATTTCGACGTCATCAAGTGCCCGTTCCCCGGCTTCGATGACCTGGCCATCTACCGGCAACTGCCGTGGGGGCACGACAGCATCGTCTGTCACGAGGACGGTGACCGCCGGCTCAGCCCACCGCTAGGGCTGCGCACCGCTCCGCGGTCCGACGCCGAATCGATACACGCACGATCCGCCGATAGGCACCCGCTCGACGATGCACCCGGTGACCGCCGCGCCACCGGCGGCGCGACCGAGTCTTGAGCGCCGCGGGCCCGCGGACGGGCACGGCCCGGGAACGAGGGTAAGACCATGGCCGTCTCGGCGTTCGCACTCATCGCCGTGGCAGGGCTCTGGGCCCTGGCCTACCACCGCGCGCCGCTGCATCTGTGGACCGCCGGCGTCGCGGCGCTGATCGGGCTCTGGAGCTGGTGGCTCGCGCCGTCCACCCCGGCCGTCGTGATCGTCGGCGCGGCTTTCGTCGCCTTGGCGGTCGTTCTCAATTTCCGACCGTTGCGCAGGCGCTGGCTCAGCCGCCCGGTGATGGGCGCGTTCCGGCGCGCGCTGCCGAGCATCTCGCAGACCGAGCGCGACGCCCTCGAAGCGGGCACCGTGGGGTTCGAGGCGGACTTATTGCGCGGCGCACCCGGCTGGCGCGGCCTGGCGCACGAGCCCGCCGCAGGCCTGAACGAGAACGAACGGGCCTTTCTGGAAGGTCCGGTCGAGACCCTGTGCGGGATGCTCGACGACTGGACCGTCACCGAGCGGCGGCGCGATCTGCCTCCCGAAGCGTGGGGATTCATCAAGGAGCACGGCTTCTTCGGGATGATCATCCCCAAGGCGCACGGCGGCATGGGCTTCTCCGCGCAGGCCCACTCGGCCGTCGTCATGAAGCTCGCCACCCGCAGCCTGACCGCGGCGGTCACCGTCATGGTGCCGAGCTCCCTGGGCCCGGCGAAGCTGCTCATGGAGTACGGGACCCCGGCGCAAAAGGACCACTACCTGCCGAGGCTCGCAAGCGGCGAAGAGATCCCTTGCTTCGCCCTCACGGGCCCCGAGGCCGGCAGCGACGCCGCCGCCTTGCCCGACACGGGCGTCGTCTGCCACGGCGAGCACGAAGGAACGCGCGTGCTGGGCATTCGGCTCAACTGGGAGAAGCGTTACATCACCCTGGGGCCGGTGGCCACGGTGCTTGGCCTGGCGTTCCGCCTGTACGATCCCGATCACCTGCTCGATGAGCGCGACGAGATCGGCATCACGCTCGCGCTGATCCCGACCGACACGCCGGGCGTGGAGACCGGCCGGCGTCACGATCCGCTCGGCATACCCTTTCACAACGGCCCCAATGCCGGTCACGATGTCTTCATACCGCTCGAATGGGTGATCGGAGGCCGCGAGCGGGTCGGTCAGGGCTGGCGCATGCTGATGGAGTGCCTGGCCGACGGCCGCGGGATCTCCCTGCCGGCCCTGTCGACAGGGGCAGGCAAGCTGGCTGCGCGCACGACCGGCGCTTACGCGCGCGTGCGGCGTCAGTTCAAGCTGCCGATCGGACGTTTCGAGGGCGTGCAGGAAGCCCTGGCGCGCGTTGCCGGCCATACGTATCTCATGGACGCGGCACGCGTATTCACCGTCGCGACGATCGACCGGGGCGAGCGCCCCGCGGTGGCATCGGCCATCATCAAGTATCACCTCACCGAGCGCATGCGTGAGGTGATCAACGACGCAATGGACGTGCACGGCGGCAAGGGCATCTGCCTCGGCCCGCGAAACTATCTGGGGCGCGCGTATCAGGCCTTGCCGATCAGCATCACCGTGGAGGGGGCGAACATCCTCACGCGCAACCTGATGATATTCGGTCAGGGCGCCCTGCGCTGCCACCCCTATCTTCTCCCCGAGATCGGGGCGGCCGCCGATCCCTCCCCGGCGCGGGGGCTCGCGCGCTTCGATCGGGCGTTGTTCGCCCACCTCGGCTACGCGATCGGCGGCGCCGCCCGCGCGTTGTTCCTGGGGCTGACGGACGGACGACTCGTCTTCACTCCGTTCGAAGGGAGGGCTCGACGTCACGCGCAGCGCATCACGCGCCTGAGCGCGGCGCTGAGCCTGAGCGCGGATGTCGCCCTCGCCGTCCTGGGCGGCGCGCTCAAACGCCGCGAACGCCTCTCCGCGCGCCTGGGCGACGTGCTGAGCCAGCTCTACCTGGCGGCGGCGGTGCTCAAGCGCTACCGCGACCAAGGCGCTCCGGCCGAGGACCGCCCGCTGCTGGACTGGGCATGCGGGCATGCCGTGTTCGAGGCGCAGGGGAGCCTCGACGCCTTCCTGCGGAACTTCCCGCATCGCCCGGCCGCCTGGGTGCTGCGCGCGCTCGTCTTCCCCCTCGGGCGCCGGTACGCCGCCCCGGGCGATACGCTCGAGGCCGAGGTCGCGGAAGCCATCCTGACACCGGGCGCGGTGCGGGACCGACTGACCGCCGGTATCTACCAGCCGCGGGCGGCCGAGGAGCCGCTCGCCTCGCTCGACGAGGCGCTGACCAAGACGGTCGCGGCCGAGCCGATCGAGCGCCGCATCCGCGACGCCGTCCGCGAGGGCACCTTGCCGGCGCTCGATGACGAGGCGCAGTTGCTCGAGCGCGCCGTCACCGCCGGGGTGATCGACGAGGAGGAGGCGATCCGGGTCCGCACGGCGGCCGAGGCGCGACGGAAGGTCATCGAGGTGGATGCGTTCAGCGAGCAGGAATACCTTCGCGGAGGCACCGTATGGCGCAGCAACGATCAAGCGCAGGCGGCCGAACCGGCGGCGGGCGGCGCGGCCGCGCGGTCTACCTCGTAGACGGGGCCCGCACGCCTTTGCTCAAGACGCGCGCCAGGCCGGGGCCGTTCTCGGCATCGGATCTGGCCGTGGCCGCGGGCCGTCCCCTTCTCGCGCGCCAGTCTTTCGAGCCGGGCGATCTCGACGAAATCATCCTGGGCTGCGTGATGCCGGCCCCCGAGGAGGCGAACATCGGGCGAGTGGCCGCATTGCGGCTCGACATCGACGAGCGCGTGCCCGCCTGGCAGGTCCAGCGCAACTGCGGCTCCGGCATGCAAGCGGTCGACAGTGCGATGCGCAACATCGAGGAGGGGCGTTGCGACCTCGTGCTTGCCGGCGGCACCGAGTCGATGAGCCACGCACCGGTGCTGGTGAGCCGGGATATGGTCGAGTGGCTCGGCGACTGGAGCGGTGCGCGCCGGCTTGGCGAGCGCCTGAGGCTTCTCGGCCGTCTGCGCCCGCGCCATTTCCGACCCGTTCTCGCGTTGTTGCGAGGGCTCACCGATCATACGGTCGGCCTATCGATGGGCCAGACCGCCGAGAACCTGGCCCACCGCTTCCGGATCACCCGCGAGGCGATGGACGCATTCGCCCTGGAGAGCCATCGGCGGCTCGCCGACGCCCAGGATCACGGTCGGCTGGCCGAGATCGAGACGATCTTCGATACCCAAGGTCATTACTACGGGACCGACGACGGTCTGCGGCGAGACAGCGACATGCAGAAGCTCGCCAGGCTCAAGCCGGCGTTCGATCGTCCGTTCGGTCAGGTCACGGCGGGCAACAGCGCGCAGGTCACCGACGGGGCCGCATGGGTCGTGCTCGCTTCGGAGATCGCCGTCAAGCGCCATCGGCTCACGCCGAAGGCGCGTCTGATCGACAGCGAGTGGGCCGGCGTCGATCCTGCGCAGATGGGCCTCGGACCGGTGCACGCCATGGTGCCCCTGCTCAAGCGCCACAAGCTCAAGGCCGACGCCATCGACTACTGGGAGATCAACGAGGCCTTCGCCGCGCAGGTACTGGCCTGCCTGGAGGCGTTCAAGGACCGCCGCTACCTTCGCGAGACGCTGCGCACGCGCGATCCGCTCGGCGAGATCGACCCCGAGCGCCTCAACGTCGACGGCGGCGCGGTGAGCATCGGTCACCCCGTGGGGATGAGTGGGGCGCGGCTCGTGCTTCACATGATGAACGTGCTGGAGCATCACCAGGCACGGCGTGGTGTGGCCAGCCTGTGCATCGGCGGCGGCCAAGGCGGCGCCATGCTGCTCGAGCGCGATGGGGGTTGAGGCGATGAACCGAGGCACGAGCACGCACTGGACGAGCCGCATCGACGACGAGGGCCTGCTGTGGCTCCATCTCGACCGAGCGCGCGCTTCGACGAACACCGTCTCGCCGGAGGTCTTGGCCGAGCTCGACGATCATCTCGAGGTGCTGGAGGCCGATCCGCCTCGGGCGGTGATCATCCTCTCCGACAAGGCGAACGGATTCATCGCCGGCGCGGACGTGCACGAGTTCACCCGCATCGAGGACGAAGACCGGGCGCTCGAGCTGACCCAAGGGGGACAGCGGGTGCTCGACCGGCTCGAGCGCCTGCCCTGCCCCACGCTCAGCCTGATCCACGGCTTCTGCCTCGGCGGGGGCCTCGAGCTCGCGCTCGCCTGCGACTACCGCGTCGCGCGCGACGACGCGGGCACGCGGCTCGGCCTGCCCGAGGTTCGTCTGGGCATCCACCCGGGCTTCGGGGGAACGGTGCGGCTGCCGCGCGTGATCGGCCCGCCGGCGGCGCTCGACCTCATGCTCACCGGACGCACGGTGGACGCGCGCCGCGCCGCGCGCATCGGCCTGGTCGACCATGCGGTGCCCGAGCGCCAGCTCCACAACGCGGCCCGAGCCGTGGCGCTGCAGGCCCCGGCGCGGCATCGCCCGCCGCGCTGGCAGGCGTCGCTGAGCTGGCGGCCCCTGCGTCCGCTCATCGCCTGGTGGATGGCGCGGCAGGTCGCGCGCCGCGCGCCGCGTCGCCACTACCCGGCACCTTATGCGCTGATCGATCTGTGGGCGCGGTACGCGGGCGACCCGGGGCGCATGCAGGAGGCCGAGGCTCGCTCGGTCGCCCGACTGATCGTCGAGCCGACCGCACGCAACCTCGTCCGAGTCTTCCTGCTGCAGGAGCGGCTGAAGTCGCTCGCGCGCAAGGATGGGAGCGAGATCCGCCGCGTGCACGTCGTCGGCGCCGGCACCATGGGCGGCGACATCGCCGCCTGGTGCGCCTTGCAGGGATTCCACGTCAGCCTGCAGGATCGAACGCCCGAGCAGATCGCCCCCGCCATAGCCCGCGCGCGCGGGCTGCTCCAGAAACGCTTGCGGCGCCCGCATCTGGTGCAGGACGCCCTGGACCGACTGGTTCCCGACCCGAAGGGCGACGGCGTGGCGCGGGCCGACGTGATCGTCGAGGCGATTTACGAGAACGCCGAGGCGAAGCAGAGCCTCTATCGGCAGCTCGAGCCCCGCATGCGCGAGGACGTGGTGTTGGCGACCAACACCTCGAGCATCCCGCTGCAGACCCTCGGGGAGGCCCTCGCCTCGCCGCCGCGCCTCGTCGGTCTTCATTTCTTCAACCCGGTCGCCCGGATGCAGCTGGTGGAGGTCGTGCACTCGCCCCAGACCGACGCGGAGACCGCCGCGCGCGCCGCCGCATTCGCGCGCCGGATCGACAAACTGCCGCTGCCGGTCGCGAGCACGCCGGGCTTCCTCGTCAATCGCGTGCTGATGCCGTATCTGCTCGAGGCCGTGCGGCTCGAGGCCGAGGGGGTGCCCGCCGAGGCGATCGACAAGGCCGCGACGGATTTCGGCATGCCCATGGGGCCCCTGCGGCTCGGCGATGCCGTCGGCCTCGACATCTGCCTTTCGGTCGGTGAGATCCTCGCCGAGGCCTTCGAGATCGAGGTCCCCCAGCGCCTGCGCGAGCTCGTCGAGTCAGGGCGCGTAGGCGAGAAGAGCGGTCATGGCTTCTATCGTTATCAAAAGGGTAAACCGGAGCGCCGGCGCCTCAAGCGCGACGTTCGTCCCCCCTCCGACTTGGAGGACCGCCTGGTCTTGAGCCTGATCAACGAGGCCGTGACCTGCCTGCGGGAAGGCGTGGTCGAGGACGCCGACCTGCTCGACGCCGGCCTCGTCTACGGCACCGGCTTCGCTCCGTTCCGGGGCGGCCCGATCCACCACGCGCGTCAGGAAGGCAAGGATGCGCTCCTCGAGCGCCTGCGCGCGCTGGAGCAGAGTCATGGCGACCGTTTCAAACCGGATCCCTACTGGCAGGAGCTCTGAACGGCCGCAGGCCGCTGCCGGGGCCGAGCGACCCGACATCATCGGGGCCCGAGCCGCGCGCACACTGCCCGGGCTGTTCCGTGCCCGCGTCGCGCGCACGCCCGACAAGCCCGCTTATCGTCATTACGACGAGGCACGCGCCACCTGGGTAGACACGACGTGGCGCGAGATGGGGCACCACGTCGAGCGCTGGATCAACGCCCTGGCCGCCGAGGGGTACGAGGCCGGCGAACGCGTGGCCGTCATGCTGCGCAACAGCCGGGAATGGGTGATGTTCGACCAGGCGGCGCTGGCCCTCGGGCTCGTCGTCGTGCCCCTTTACGTCAACGACCGGGCCGACAACTGCGCCTACATCTTGCGCGACACCGGCGCTCGCCTGCTGCTGGTGGCCGGCATCGAGCAATGGCGGCCGATCGCCGAGCACGAGACCGCGCTGCCCGCATTGCGGCGCGTCGTCACCCTGAGCCATGCACCCGCGCAAGGATCCGACCGCTTCGTCGTCGACATCGCCACCTGGCTCGATCGGGGCATCGATGACTACACGCTTCCCGCGACCGCTCCCGATGATCTCGCGACCATCGTCTACACCTCGGGCACCCTGGGCCGCCCCAAGGGCGTGATGCTGAGCCATTACAATATCCTCTGGAACGTCGAAGCGAGCCTCAAGCCGGTCGCCGTGCGGTCCGACGAGCTCTTCCTCTCGTTCCTGCCCCTGTCACACACCTTCGAGCGCACGGTGGGCTACTACCTGCCGATGATGGCCGGATGCACGGTCGCCTACGCCCGCTCCATACGGGAGCTCGCCGAGGATCTGCGGGCGGTAAGGCCGACGTTGCTGATCAGCGTCCCTCGGATCTTCGAGCGCGTGCACAATCGGCTGCTCGACCGGCTCGAAGGCCGTTCCCTCCTCGCGCGCGCCCTATTCCACAAGGCGGTCGAGGTCGGCTGGCAGGAGTTCCTCCACCGTCAGGGCCGTGCGCGCCGGCGCGTGCAGTCGCTGCTCTGGCCGATCCTGGAGCGCCTGGTCGCGCGCAAGATCACCGAGCGAATGGGAGGTCGGGTGCGGTTGGCGATATGCGGCGGCGCTCCGCTCTCACCGGACGTCGCCCGAGTGTTCATCGCTCTCGGGCTGCCCATCCTGCAGGGCTACGGCCTGACCGAGACCAGCCCGGTGATCAGCGTGAACTGGGAAGACGACAACGATCCGGCGAGCGTCGGTCATCCTCTGCCGGGGTGCGAGGTGATCACGGGCGAGCACGACGAGCTCCTCGTCAGGAGTCCCGCCGTCATGCTCGGCTACTGGTGCAACCAAGGGGCCACGAGCCAGACGATCGACCGCGAGGGATGGCTCCACACCGGCGATCGCGCGCGCATCGAGAACGGACGTATCTACATCATCGGCCGATTGAAGGAGATCATCGTGCTGTCGACCGGTGAGAAGGTGCCGCCGGCGGACATGGAGATCGCCATCGCCATCGACCCCCTGATCGATCAAATCCTGATCATTGGCGAGGGCCGCTCCTACCTCACGGCCATCGCGGTCCTCAATCCCGATCGATGGGGGGCGCTTGCCGAGAGCTACGGGCTGTCGGCCGAAGCGCCCGAGGCCCTCTCGCATCCCCGTGTCGAATTTGAAGTGCTGGAGCGCATTCGCCACAAGCTGCGCGACTTCCCGGGCTTCGCCGTGGTGCGGCGCGTCACGCTGACGCTCGAGCCGTGGACCGTCGACAACGGCCTGCTCACCCCCACCATGAAGCTGCGCCGGGGGCCCATCGCCGAGCATTTCACCGAGGATATCGAGCGAATGTACGCCGGCCATTGAGCGCACCGGGAGGCGGAAAAGGCACGCGAGCGGTCATGCCCGAGCATTACGAGACACTGCCGAGCGACAAAGAGCCCGTGCTGCGGCTCGTCGCCATGCCCACGAATACGAACGCCTTCGGGGACATCTTCGGCGGTTGGATCATGTCCCAGGTGGACATCGCGGGCAGCATCGCCGCGCATCGGCGTGCCGGCGGACGCGTGGTCACGGTCGCCGTCAACGCCTTCAAGCTTCATCGCCCCGTTTTCATAGGCGACCTGGTCAGCTGCTACGCGGAGGTCACCCACGTGGGCCGCACCTCGATCACCGTCCACGTCGACGTCTACGCCGAGCGCGATACGGACCCGGCATGCTGCCTGCGAGTCACCGAGGCGGACGTCACCTATGTCGCCGTCGACGCCGACCGCCGCCCGCGTCCGATCGATCACCAGGCTTGAGAGTCGGCGGAGCCAAAGACAACGGATGGTGAGACCCGCCACCCGGACGGCAGGTCGTGCTGTCCCCCGGGGTCCCTCGCGGAAAGGGGCGCGGCGCGGGATGCCCGGGCGTACCCGATCAACCGACGCGGGCGGCGTGAGGGAACAGCCGGAAGAAATTCTCCGTGGTGGCCTCCTCGACGGCTTCCACCGCAAGGTCACGGAGCTCCGCGATGTGCTCGGCCACGTGACGCACGTAGGCCGGCTGATTCGGCTTGCCGCGATACGGGGCTGGCGCGAGATAAGGCGAGTCGGTCTCGACCAATAACCGGTCGAGCGGCACTTGCCGCGCGACCTCCTTGAGATCCTGCGCGTTCTTGAAGGTCACGATGCCCGAGAACGAGATGTAGAACCCGAGCTCCATGGCAGTCCGCGCCGCCTCCCAGTCGTCCACGAAGCAGTGCATCACGCCACCTACGGCGTCCGCGCCGGCCTCGGCCAGCACGCGCAGGGTGTCATCAGGGGCCTCGCGGCTGTGGATGATCAGCGGCTTCCCCGCGCGGCGCGCCGCTGCGATGTGGGCGCGAAAGCGCTCGCGCTGCCATTCGAGGTCACCCGCGCTCCGGTAGTAGTCGAGCCCGGTCTCGCCGATGGCCACCACCTTGGGCCGCTGCGCCAGCGCGACGAGCTCCTCGACCGAAGGTTCCTCCTCGCCGTGCCCGTTCGGATGCACGCCGGCGGAGCCATACACTCGATCGAACGGTTCGATCATCTCCAACATTTCGTCCAGATGACGCCGGTCGATCGACACGCAAAGCATGTAATCGACGCCCGCTGCGCGAGCATTGTCGATCACGCCCGCGACGTCATCGCAACCGTAACGCCCGGGATCCATCAGATTCAAATGGCAGTGCGAATCGACGAGCATGATAGCAGGGTAACAGGCGGGTGATTCTCAGCTCAAAGACGCACAAACCGCCAAGGCCGCCGTGGATATTGAAATGAAATAAGGTATGCGGCCAGACGCGCCGCTCCCCGGTCCGCGGCTGCCGCCTTTTACGTTTGAACGTGACTTTTGCTTCGCGCCCTTGGTGTCTTCGCGCCTTTGCGCCAGGCCGCGAAAGCTACATCGTGTGGGTGGGCCGGTCGGACTGGAGCGCCCCGGCGAGGTAGGTCTCGATCTTGTTGCGGGCCGCGCCACCGTCCATATCGCTGAATTGCACGCCTATGCCCGCTGCGCGGTTACCCTGGGCCCCGCGCGGCGTCACCCAGATGATGCGACCGGCCACCGGGATCTTCTCCGGCTCGTCCATCAGGGTGAGCAGCATGAAGACCTCGTCGCCGAGCTTGTAGGTCTTGTTGGTGGGGATGAACAGACCGCCGTTCTTAACGAACGGCATGTACGCGGCATAGAGGGCACTCTTGTCTTTGATCGTCAGGGACAGGATTCCCTGCCGTCCTGCCATCAGCGCCGGGTTACCCGTCTTCGCCATGCAACCTCCTGTGTGCCACGCGCGCCCGTCCGGCGAGGATCCACGCGGCATCGAGCAACACGCCTTCGAGCAGCAGCTGCGGGTTCAGTGGGTGCTCGGTCAGCCGGGCCGTCTCGAGCACCCGATCGAGGTGCTCGTGCAGCGCCTTCAAGTCTACGTCCTCGGTCAGCCTGCGCAAAGACCCCGTGAGGTCCGGGTTCGCCAGCCTCGGGGCGTCTGCTTCAACGGCCCGCAAGCGAAGGGCGTCCATGATCCACGTAGCGGCAAAATCCAGCAAAATCTTTAACTCGCCCTTGGCCCAGCGGCCGGCGACGCCGATGGGATCGGCCTCGCCGGCGGCCACCGCGACCCAATCCTCGAAGAAGGCCCGCCGCGTCTGCAGGCGCTCCGAGCCGGCGAGCTCCAGCGCGGTCAGGGGCGCGCCACCGGTCACCGCTAAGGCCACCGAGGCCGTCTCCCGTCCCACCCCTTCCGCGGCCAGCCAGCGCTCGCCTTCGGCGACGGGTGGCGGGGCGAAAGTGAACGCCTGGCACCGGCTGCGGATGGTCGGGAGCAGCCGCGCCGGCCGGGCGGTGACGAGCATGAGCAGGGTCTGCGGCACCGGCTCCTCGAGTGTCTTGAGCAAGGCGTTGGCCGCGTGGGGGTTCATCCGCTCGGCCGGCACGATCAGCGCCAGTCGGTAGCCGCCGGTCTGACTCGTCAGGCGCAAGGCCTCGGTGAGCTCGCGCACGGCCTCGACGCGGATGGGCTTGCCCGGGCCCTCGGGCTCGAGCACCCGCCAGTCGGGGTGACTGCCGGCGGCGAACAGACGACAGCCTTGGCAGGCGCCGCACGGCGTCATGTCGGCCGCACGCTCGGCGCACAGCAGCCCTTGCGCGAGCCGTTCCGCGAAGCGCCGCTTGCCGAGCCCCTCGGGACCGGTCAGCAACAGAGCGTGCGGCAGCCGGCCCGCCCGCAGAATCCGTCCGGCACGCTCCCACTGCGCCCGGTGCCAGGGCAGCGGCTGCGCGGGACCGGCCGGCTCAGCCATGACTCCTCCCGCCGAGATGGGCGTCGAGCACTGCGGCCACGGCGGCGCGGACCTCCTCCGGCGTGCCGCGCGCATCCACCCGGCGGATACGCTCAGGCTCGGCCTGCGCGCGCGCGGCGTACGTCGCGCGTACGCGCTCGAAGAACTCCAGCGTCTCGCGCTCGAACCGGTCCGGGGCGCCGCGCCCGTTGGCGCGCGCCAGCCCCGCCTCGGCGGGGAGGTCGAGCAGGATGGTGAGGTCGGGGCGGAAGGTCCCCTGCACGAGGCGCTCGAGCTCGGCTATGCGCTCGGCGTGAACGCCCCGTCCGCCGCCCTGATAGGCGTAGGTCGCATCGGTGAATCGATCGCACACCACCCATTGGCCCGCCTCGAGCGCCGGGCGGATGCGGTGCGCGAGATGGTCGGCACGCGCCGCGAACATGAGCAGCAGCTCGGTCTCGACCGTCATCGCGGCGTTGCCCGGGTCGAGCAGGAGGCCGCGGACCGACTCGGCGAGGGGGGTCCCGCCCGGCTCGCGCGTCACCACCACTCGGGCGCCGGCGGCCTCGAGCCGCTCGCGGACCGCGTCCAGGACGGTCGATTTGCCCGCCCCCTCGATGCCCTCGATCGTGATGAAGTGCCCCCGCACCCTCAGTTGCGCCCCAGCTGGTACCGGCGCACCGCCCGATTATGCTCCTCGAGGGTGGCGGAGAAGTGATGGCTGCCGTCGCCGCGCGAGACGAAGTACAGGGCGTCCTCGTCGGCCGGATGGAGGACCGCGCGAATCGACTCGCCGCTCGGCATGGCGATCGGCGTGGGCGGCAGACCGCTGCGACGATACGTGTTATAGGGGCTGTCCCGGCGCAGATCGCGGTAACGGATGTCTCCATCGAAGTCCGCGCCCAGCCCATAGATCACGGTGGGATCGGTCTGCAGGCGCATGCCCCGGTCGAGCCTGCGGATGAAGACGCCGGCGATCCGCGGCCGCTCCTCGGGCAGCCCCGTCTCGCGCTCGACAATGGAAGCCAGGATCAGCGCCTGATAGGGAGTCTCGAGCGGCAGGCCCTCCTCGCGCGCCTCCCATTCCCGGGCCAGTCGCTGCGCCATGGCGTCGTAGGCGCGCTCGAGGAACTCCACATCGGTGGTGCCGCGGGGGAAATGGTAGGTCTCGGGGTGAAAGCGCCCTTCCGGATGCTCGTCCGGCTTGCCGAGGCGAGCCATCACCGCCTGCGGCGTTACGTCCTTGAGCGTGTGCACGAGGGCCTCGTGCGAGCGGACCGCGTCCATCAGCTCATGAAAGGTCCAGCCCTCCACGACGGTCAGCGCGTGCTGCACGACCTCGCCCGAGGTGAGCTTGGCGAGCAGCTCGGGCGGTGTGGTCCCCGGTGGGATACGATACTCGCCGGCCTGGATTCGGCGAGCCTTTCCCGTCAGCCGGGCCATCCACTTCAGGTAACGCGGTGCCTCGAGCGTCCCTCGCTCCGCGAGCATCCACGCAACCGACTCTACCGTGGCTCCTTTCGGCACCGTGAAGACCATGCCCGCCTCGCCCACGATGAGCGGCGTCTCCACGAACGCCTGATACCGCCAGGTCACGGCCGCCGCTGCGACCACCGCCGCCACGACGAGCACAGCGACGACGGCGCGCGCTCGTTTCCACATCTCAATCCTGCTCCGCATCGTCAGCGGCCAGCCGGGCACCGACGGCCTCGGTGACGGGACCGACGGCGTAATCCCGCCCTTGGAATCGACGCACTGGCCAAACGTCGATCACGCTGTTGCAGACGAACAATTCGTCGGCGTCGACCGCATCCTCGAGCGCCAGGTCATCGACCCGGGCGTCGATGTCCAGGAGCGGCGCCGACTCCAGGATGCGGGCACGCGTGACGCCCGCGACGCCGCACTCGCCGAGCTCGGGTGTCACCAGCACGCCCGCGCGTACGACGAACACGTTCGACATAGTACCCGCTATTACCCGATCGCGGTAGTCGAGCATCAGGCCTTCGGCATGAGCATCGTCGTTCCATTCCCCGCGGGCGAGCACCTGCTCGAGCCGGTTCAGGTGCTTTATGCCCGCCAGGGTCGGATTGGACGCCAGTCGCGTGCGGCACAGGCGCAAGGCGACGCCGCGCTCCCGATTCTCCGTCGGATGATCCGGGTAGGGGTGAAGGCTGACGATGCGCGTGCAGGGCCCGGCAATCGGTCGGTAACCGCGCCCGCTCGTGCCCCGAGTGACGATCACCTTGAGCACGGCGCGATCGACACCCGAGCACAGGGCATGCACCTCTTCGTCGAGGACGGATCCGGGCGCGGCGATGCTCAGCCGCCGGCAGCCCTCCTCCAGGCGCGCCCGATGGCGGGCCCAGTGCGCCGGGCGCCCGGTGTGCACCGGTAGGGTCTCGAACACCCCGTCGCCGTACTGCAATCCACGATCGGCGATCGGGACCGTCTCGCCCGGCGCACCGTTGATCAGCGCCCGCACGAGACCCCCCGCTGCGTGTCTTGCAGCGCCGGCAGCGAGCCGCGTGCGGCCTTCTCGAGCATGTGCGGGTAACGGACCGGATACGTGCGGTGGGGCGCGCGCGGATCCGGCATGTGGTGGAGAGCTCGAACGCTGTGCACAGACACGCCCGCGTGCTGTCTAGCGCCCGCTCCAGCCGCCGGCGGGGTCCGGACGGCGTCCGGCCGAAGTCGCGCGCGTTAGCTCGGCTTGCGGAAGAGCAGCGTCCCGTTGGTGCCGCCGAAGCCGAAGGAGTTCGACAATGCGACCTCGATCTTCATATCGCGTGCGGTGTGCGGGACGTAGTCCAGGTCGCACTCTGGATCCGGGCGCTCCAGATTGATGGTCGGCGGTGCGACCTGATCCCGGAGGGCCAGCGCCGTGAAGACCGCCTCCACCCCGCCGGCCGCGCCGAGGAGATGGCCGGTCATGGATTTCGTGGAGCTCGCTGCGAGCTTCCTCGCGTGGTCGCCGAACGTCGCCTTGATCCCGTCGGTCTCCGCCTTATCCCCCGCCGGGGTCGAGGTGCCGTGCGTGTTGATGTAGTCGACGTCGGTTGGATCCAGCCGCGCATCACGCAGCGCCGCCAGCATGCATCGCCGTGCGCCGTCGCCGCCTTCGGCGGGTTGCGTCATGTGATAGGCGTCCCCGCTCATACCGTAGCCGGTGAGCTCGGCGTAAATCGGAGCACCCCGCCGACGCGCGTGCTCGTACTCCTCGAGGACAACCACCCCGGCGCCGTCGGAGAGGACGAACCCGTCGCGCTCGAGGTCGAAGGGCCGGCTGGCCGCCTCTGGGTCGTCGTTGCGGGTCGAGAGCGCACGCGCCGCCGCGAATCCGCCCAAGCCGGTGGGGGTGGTCGCCATCTCCGCCCCGCCGGCCACCATGACCTCCGCGTCTCCATAGACAATCAGTCGCGCGGCGTCCCCGATATTGTGCGTGCCGGTCGTGCAGGCGGTGACCATGGCGAGGTTGGGCCCCCGCATCCCGTACATGATCGAGAGGTTACCCGAGATCATGTTGATGATCGCGCTGGGGATGAGGTAGGGGGACATCTTTCGGGGACCCTGATCGAGATAGGTGCGATAGCCGCGCTCGATCGAGGCAAGCCCCCCGATCCCGGAGCCGATCGCGACGCCGACGCGGTCGGGGTTCTCTGCGTCCATATCGAGCCCCGCGTCGGTGATCGCCTGCCCGGCGGCTGCGATCCCGTAGTGGATAAAGGGGTCCATCCGGCGGGCTTCCTTGGTCGAGAGGTACCGGCCGACGTCGAAGTCCTTGACCGTTCCACCGAAGCGCACGGAGAAATCGGAGACATCGAACTGCGTGATCGGTCCGATGCCGCTGCGTCCGGCCAAAACGTTGCGCCAAGCCGCCTCCACCGTGTTCCCCACGGGAGAGACGATACCCAGACCGGTTATCACGACGCGTCGGTCAGACAACTGGCTACCCTCTCAGGCTGCACGCCCCGCGGCCCCCTGATCCCTTGCGCATATACAAAGACCAGCACCGCAATCACCCCGGTGATTGCGGCGCCGGACCGCGGCGACGAGGCCGGGTTACTGCAGGTGCTCGTTGATGTAGTCGATCGCCTGCTTGACCGTGGTGATCTTCTCGGCCTCTTCGTCCGGGATCTCCGTCTCGAACTCCTCCTCCAGCGCCATTACGAGCTCCACGGTGTCCAGGGAGTCGGCGCCGAGGTCGTCGACAAAGGAGGCCTCGGGCGTCACTTCGTCGTCTTTGACGCCGAGCTGCTCCACCACGATCTTCTTGACCCGGTCTTCGACGCTGCTCATGGTCTGGTCGTCCTCCAAGATTTCCCCAATCGGTGCAGCCGCTTGTCGCGGCCGGTCATTGTATTGAAAACTCCTACGCCACGCTACTAGCATAAATCGTGCCCGCCGGGCTCCCTCGCCCGCGGGCGTTTGCGCCGCCAAACAGGCTGTTGCATCCGAGTTGCCCGGCCTCACTCCATGTGCAGACCGCCGTTGACATGGAGTGTCTGCCCCGTGATGTATCCCGCCTCGGGCGAGGCCAGGAAGGCCACGGCGTGCGCCACGTCCTGCGTGCGGCCGAGACGCTCGAGCGGAATCTGCTCGAGCAGCGCCTGGCGCTGCGCATCCGCGAGCGCGCGGGTCATGTCGGTATCGATGAACCCCGGGGCGACGGTGTTCACAGTGATGCCGCGGCTGCCGACCTCGCGGGCGAGCGAGCGCGCGAAACCACCCATGCCCGCTTTCGCGGCGGCGTAGTTGGCTTGCCCGGGGTTGCCGGTCGCGCCGACCACCGAGGCGATGTTGATGATGCGCCCGCGCCGCGCCTTCATCATGCCCCGCAGGCACGCTCGGCTCATCCGGTAGACCGAGCCGAGATCCGTGTTGATGACCTCGTCCCACTCGGCCTCCTTCATCCGCAGCAGCAGATTGTCCCTTGTGACCCCGGCATTGTTCACCAGGATCGTCGGATCGCCGAATTCCCCCTGCACCGAGGCCACCACGGCCTCCACGCTGGCGCCATCCGCCACGTCGAGGACTCGTCCGCCACCGCGCACTCCCTGCCGCTCGAGCTCCTCGCCGATCGCCGTCGCGCCCGCCTCGCTCGTGGCGGTCCCGACGACGGTCGCGCCGCGGGCGCCGAGCTCCAGCGCGATCGCACGGCCGATCCCGCGGCTCGCGCCCGTGACCAACGCGATCTCATCGCGTAGCGGCATGGGCTCACCCCTTCTGCTGCATCTGGCCGAGCGCCTGCTCGAGCGTGGCCGGGTCGAACACCGGCAGCCCGAGCAGATCCCGGTCGATGCGTTTGACCAGTCCGACCAAGACCTTACCCGGTCCGGCCTCGACCATCCTGCCGGCCCCCCGGCGCCTCATGGCCCGCACCACCTCCACCCAGCGCACCGGATGGTCGAGCTGGCGCGTGAGCGCCGCGCGAACGCCCTCTGGATCCGCGTGCTCGCGCGCGTCGGCATTGTGGACCACGGGAATCGCCGGGGCACGCAGCCGGACCTCCTCGAGGATCTCGGCCATCCGCCCGGCCGCCGGCTGCATCAGGGCGCAGTGCGAGGGCACGCTGACCGGCAGCGGCACCACCCGTTTGGCGCCGGCCTCACGAGCCAGGGTAAGCACCCGCTCGACCGCTGCCTCCTGCCCGGCGACCACCACCTGCCCCGGAGCGTTGTAATTCGCCGGCGCGACCACCTCGTCGTCCGCGGCGCGGGCGCACAGCGCCTCCACGGCCCCGTCATCGAGCCCCAGTATCGCGGCCATGGCGCCCTCCCCCTCGGGCACCGCTTCCTGCATGAACGCTCCGCGCTGGGCCACGAGATCGACGGCGATCTCGAGCTCCAGCGCGCCCGCGCATACCAGCGCCGTGTACTCGCCAAGGCTGTGGCCCGCCATCACGGCCGGCGTGGGTCCGCCGTGGCGCTGCCACACCCGCCACACGGCCACGCCGGCGGCCAGCATGGCCGGCTGGGTGACCTGGGTGCGGTTGAGCTCGCTCTCCGGGCCTTCGCGCGCGACGGCCCAAAGATCATAGCCCAGCACCGACGAGGCACTGGCGAAGGTCTCCTCGACCGAGGGCTCGGCCTCGGCCAGGGCCGCCAGCATGCCGACCGACTGCGAGCCCTGCCCGGGGAAGACCATCGCTAGTTTCGAGCGTTCCTCTGTCATGCGTCTCTACACGAAGTTTAAAATGTATCGTATTGTTCTAACTATCTTTACTTTAATAACGCATCAACGCCGCGCCCCAGGTGAAACCGCCCCCGAAGGCCTCCATCAGCAGGACCTCCCCGCGCTGGATGCGTCCGTCGCGCACCGCCACGTCGAGCGCCAGGGGCACCGAGGCGGCCGAGGTGTTGCCGTGCTCACCCACCGTGACCACCACGCGGTCCATGGGCAGCTTGAGCTTGCGCGCGGTCGCCTCGATGATCCGGATGTTCGCCTGATGGGGGATCAGCCAGTCCACCTGGCTCCGGTCCATGCGGTTGTGGGCGAGCGTCTCATCGACGATGCGCCCCAGGGTATTCACCGCCATCTTGAACACCTCGTTGCCGCGCATCTCGATATAGCCCGGATACTCGCGCATCGCCGCGTAGCCCTGGGAGACCCCGGTGTTGACCGTCAGCAACGACTCGTAGCTGCCATCGGCGTGCAGGTGCGTCGAGAGGATCCCGGGCTCCTCGTCGGCCTCCAGCACCACCGCCCCCGCGCCGTCGCCGAACAGCACGCACGTCGCGCGGTCGGTCCAGTCGACGATCCGCGACAGCGTCTCCGCGCCCACCACCAGCGCCCGGCGGGCGCCCTCGGTGCGGATGAACTTCTCGGCGACCCCCAGCGCGTAGACGAACCCCGTGCACACGGCCTGCACGTCGAAGGCGGCGCAACCATGGATGTCGAGCCGCTGCTGGAGCAGGCAGGCGGTGCTCGGGAAGACCCGGTCGGGCGTGGTGGTGGCGACGACGATGAGGTCGATATCCTGCGGCCGACGGCCGGCGGCCCTCAGCGCCCGGCGCGCGGCGGCCTCGGCCAGGTCGACCGTGAACTCCCCATCCGCCGCCACGTGGCGCTCGCGAATGCCGGTGCGCTCTCGGATCCATTCGTCGGAGGTCTCCACCATCCGCTCGAGATCGGCGTTGGTGAACACCCTCTCCGGGAGATAGCCGCCGGTGCCGGTGATGCGGGCGTAGCTCAAATCGCCTGCCTTTCCGCCAGGAACGCCTCGAGCTGCTGACGACTCGTCTGCGCGATGCCTTTCTCAACCTCGATGCGGGCGATCTTGATGGCGTTGGCGAACGCCACCGCGTCGGCGCTGCCGTGACTCTTGATCACGACCCCGTTGAGCCCGAGCAGGCTGGCGCCATTATACTGGCGCGGGTCGGTCTTTTTGCGAAGCGTTTTCAAAACCGGCAAAGCGGCGAGCCCCGCCAGGCGCGTCGGCAGGTTGCGGCCGAACTCCTCCTTGACATAGTGACCCACCAGACGGGCCACCCCCTCTATGGTCTTCAATGCCACGTTGCCGGTGAAGCCGTCGCACACGACCACGTCCGCCCCGCCCCGGTACATGACGTCGCCCTCGACGTAGCCGACGTAGTTCAGATCACTCTCGGCCATCAGGCGCGCCGCCTCCCGCACCCGATAATTGCCCTTGATCTCCTCTTCGCCGACATTCAGCAGCGCCACCCGGGGACGCTCGATCCCGTCCACGGCCCGCACCAGCACGGCGCCCATGACCGCGAACTCGAACAGGTGCTCGACCGTGCACTCGACGTTGCCGCCCAGGTCGAGCATGTGGAAATGGCCTTCGATCGACGGGATGGCCGTGATGATCGCCGGGCGGTCGATGCCGGGGAGGGTCTTGAGCACGTAGCGCGCGGTGGCGAGCAGCGCTCCCGTGTTGCCGGCGCTCACGCAGGCGTGGGCGCGTCCGGCCTTGACCAGATCGACCGCGACGCGCATGGACGAGTCCTTCTTCGTGCGCAGCGCCTGGGAGGGAAGCTCGCTCATGCCCACGACCTGAGAGGCCGCCTGCAGGCTGAGCCGCTCGCCGGGCGCCGCCTTGTGGCGCGCCAGCTCCGCTTGCAAGGCCTCTTCCTGGCCGATGAGCACGAGATGCAGGCCGTGCGCCCGGCTCAGCACATCGAGCGCCGCCGGGACGATGACCTCGGCCCCGTGATCGCCGCCCATAGCGTCCACGGCGATGGTGATCGGTGCGCTCATGAGCTCCCGCGCCAGGGGCCTAGTCTGAGGCGGCGTTGGGGCACGCGCGGAGCCGCCGCCTGCGGCCTACTCGCCCTCACCCTGGGTCGCGGTGACCTTGCGCCCGCGATAATAGCCCCCGGGGCTGACGTGATGACGGCGATGGGTCTCGCCGGTGGTCGGCTCCACCGACAGGGTCGGGCGCGCGAGGGCATCGTGGGCTCGGCGGCTGCCGCGCTTCGCGCGGGTCTTGCGATTTTGCTGTACAGCCATATCCGGTTGACTCCTGCGTTAGCGCGTTGACTGTTACCGCCTCCCTTTGAGCCGCTCCAGCACCGCGAAGGGATGGTCGCCTCCGGTCCCCTTGCCCTCCTCACCCGACGGTGCCTCCCGCGGGCCGGCCTCGAAGGATCCCGGCCGACACGTCTCACCCTCCCCGTGCCTGGGGATCTGCGGCAGGGCGAGGATCAGCTCGTCTTCGACGAGATCGGCGAGCTTCACCGTCTCGTCCTCGATCAGCGAGGGCTCGTAGCCGGGCGGCAGACGCTGGCCTTCGAGATCCGAGCGCACGAATCCCAGGGCAAACGCAGTGTCCACCTCCCAGGCCATCGGCTCCAGGCAGCGCTGGCACTGCAGCATGAGCACCGCCCGGACGCGGCCGCGGGCGAACGCGACCCCCTGCTCGTCCACGCCGAACGCGATCTCGATCGCCGCCTCGCCGTCGTCGGCGATGAGGTAATCGCTCAGGCGCCGCAGGCGCGACAGCGCCAGGCGCCCCTGCAGCGTACGCCCGACCTCCGCCAGACGGAACGGATCGACGAACTCAGGCAACCGCTGCGACATAAGCCGAGCATGGTAGTCCTTGCCCGTCCGCCTGTCAAAGTGAAAACCGTCCTAGAATCGCGGTGTTCCGGCTGCTCCCGCACGGCGGTGCCGACGCGCCGCCGGCTGTGCGCCTCCCGGCGTTTCTGGCATTATACCGGTCGGTCGCCGGCCGGCCGCGCCGCCACGGGCAGGACCCAAAATTGATCGGCAAACTGCTCATCGCCAATCGCGGCGAGATCGCCGTCCGGATCGCGCGCGCCTGCGCGGAGCTCGGCATCCAGTCGGCGGCGGTCTACACCGACGCGGACCGTGCCGCGCTCCACGTGAAGAAGGCTGATGAGGCCTATAATATCGGCCCCGAGTCGGTGGCCGGTTACCTGAACGTCCACCGGATCGTCAACCTCGCCGTCGCCACCGGCTGCGACGCCCTGCACCCCGGTTACGGCTTCCTCGCCGAGAATCCCGCGCTCGCTCGAGCCTGCGCCCAGCGCGGTATTCGTTTCGTCGGTCCCGACGCCGAGGTCATCCGCCGGATGGGCGACAAGACCGAAGCACGGCGCACGATGCAGGCCGCGGGTGTGCCGGTGGTCCCAGGCAGCGAGGGGAACGTCGAGGACGTCGACCGGGCGCTCGCGGTGGCCAAGACCATCGGCTATCCGGTCATGCTCAAGGCCACCACGGGCGGCGGGGGACGCGGCATCCGACGCTGCGACGGTCCCGCCGGGCTCAGGCGCGGCTACGAGCGCGTCCACTCGGAGGCCAGCAAGGCCTTCGGAAACGCCGAGCTGTTCCTCGAAAAGTGCGTGGTTCACCCCCGACACATCGAGGTCCAGGTCCTCGCCGACGGCCACGGCCGCGTCGTGCACCTCTTCGAGCGCGACTGCTCCATCCAGCGCCGGCACCAGAAGCTCATCGAGGTGGCCCCCTCCCCGCAGCTCACCGAGCCCCAGCGCCTGCACGTGGGCGAGCTCGCGGTGCGCGCCGCCCGTGCCGTGGGCTATGTCAACGCGGGCACCGTTGAGTTCCTCATGGACGAGGCCGGAAACTTCTACTTCATGGAGATGAACACTCGCCTGCAGGTCGAGCACACGGTCACCGAGGAGATCACCGGCGTCGACGTCGTCCAGACGCAGATTCGGATCGCCGCCGACGAGCCTCTCGACTTCGAGCAGGACGGGATCGCCCGTCGCGGATTCGCCGCCGAGTTTCGAATCAACGCCGAGGACCCGCAGAACGATTTCCTGCCGAGCTTCGGGCGCGTGACGCGCTACTTCGCACCCGGCGGGCCGGGCGTGCGGACCGACGCGGCCATCTACACCGGCTACGTCATCCCGCCCTACTACGATTCCATGTGCGCCAAGCTCACCGTATGGGCATCGGACTGGCCGTCGCTGGTCGCACGGGCACGGCGAGCGCTCAATGACATCGGCCTCTACGGGGTCAAGACGACGATCCCTTATTATCTCGAGATCCTCAAGACGCGGGAGTTCCGCGAGGCCCTGTTCGACACGGGATTCGTCGACGCGCACCCAGAGCTCGTCAATTACTCGCACCGGCGGGAGAACTGGCAGATCGCGGCGGTCATGGCGGCCGCGGTCGTGGCCCATCGAGGCCTATGAGGAATCACGGGTGGCGGCGACCGAGCCTCGTGGATTAGAGTTGCACGGCGCGTTTGACCTTGCCGGCCGCCGCCGAAGCAAAGAGGTGCCCTGAGATCATGGCACGTGTCAACATCACCGATACGATTCTGCGTGACGCGCATCAGTGCCTGATCGCCACTCGCATGCGCACCGAGGACATGCTGCCGGTATGCGGGAAGCTCGACAAGGTAGGCTATTGGTCGCTTGAGGTCTGGGGCGGCGCGACCTTCGACGCCTGCGTGCGATTCCTCAAGGAGGACCCATGGGAGCGGTTGCGCCAACTCCGCGAGGCGTTACCGAATACCCGCTTGCAGATGTTGCTGCGCGGGCAAAATCTGGTCGGCTACCGCCACTACTCCGACGACGTGGTGCACGCCTTCGTCGAGCGGGCCGCAGGCAACGGCATCGACGTGTTCCGCATCTTCGACGCGCTGAACGACATACGTAACCTGCGCGTGGCGATCGAAGCGGTGAAGGCGGCCGGCAAGCACGCGCAAGGCGCGATCTGCTATACGACCAGCCCCGTGCACAGCATTCATCAGTTCGTCGAGATGGGACGCGAGCTCCAGGCGATGGGCTGCGACAGCGTCGCCATCAAGGACATGGCCGGCCTGCTCACTCCCGCCGCCGCCGCCGCGCTGGCCGGACGCCTCACCGAGGCGCTCGACGTCCACGTTCAAGTGCACTCCCACGACACCGCGGGTCTCGCCGCGATGTGCCAGCTCAAGGCGATCGAGAGCGGAGCCCGCCACATCGATACGGCCATCTCGGCCTTCTCGGGCGGCGCGAGCCATGCGCCCACGGAGAGCATGGTCGCGGCGCTGCGCGGCACCGAGCACGACACGGAGCTCGACCTGACGTTGCTGCAGGAGATCGGCTTCTATTTCCGCGAGGTGCGCAAGCGATATCACCAGTTCGAGAGCGAGTTCACCGGTCTGGACACCCGCGTGCAGGTCAACCAGATCCCTGGCGGGATGATCTCCAACCTCATTGCGCAACTCAAGCAGCAGGACGCTGTGAACCGTCTCGGCGAGCTGCTCGAAGAGGTCCCGCGGGTCCGCCGCGACCTCGGCTACCCGCCCCTGGTCACGCCGACCTCGCAGATCGTCGGCACCCAGGCGGTGATGAACGTGCTGGCCGGCGAGCGTTACAAAATGATCACGAACGAGGTCAAGGCTTATCTGCAGGGCCGCTACGGGCGCGCGCCCGGTGAGGTCGACCCTGACGTGCGCCAGCGCGCGATCGGCAACGAAGACGTGATCGACGTGCGCCCGGCCGACCTGCTCGCCCCGGAGATGGAGCGCCTGCGCGGCGAGATCGGGGAGCTCGCCGGGTCGGAAGAGGACGTGCTCACCTACGCGATGTTCCCGGAGATCGGCCGCGAGTACCTCAAGGGACGGGCCGAGGGCACGCTGGCACCCGAGCCGCTGGAGCCGGTCTCGACCTACCACGAGGGGGCGGGGACCGCGCCGACGGAGTTCAACGTCTCCCTGCACGGGGAGACCTACCACGTGAAGGTCACCGGCACGGGGCACCGCACTCAGGACCAGCGTCCCTTCTACCTCACCGTGGACGGCGTCCCCGAGGAGATCCTCGTCGAGACCCTGGAAGAGGTCGATGTGGAACGGGGCAACGGTCAGGCCGCTCGGACCGATAAGGGGAGCCGGCGCCCGCGCGCCACCGAGCCGGGTCACGTGACGACCTCCATGCCGGGCACGGTGATCGATCTGCTGGTCAAGGAAGGGGACAAGGTCGCCGCGGGCGACCCGGTGCTGGTCGCCGAGGCCATGAAGATGGAGACCGAGATCCAGGCGCCGATCGCCGGCGAGGTGCGCAAGGTCTATGTCGCCAAGGGCGACAGCGTGAATCCGGATGAGACCCTCATCGAGATCGCCGCCGCGTGAGCCGCGAGCGCTCGACGTCCCGCCGCCTGGTGCTGGCCTCCACCTCGCCGTTTCGGCGCGAGCTGCTCGGGCGGCTCAAGATCGCGTTCGACACGATCGCGCCGGAGATCGACGAGAGCCCCCGCGCGGGCGAGACCCCCGATACGCTGGTGGTGCGGCTCGCCGAGGCCAAGGCGCGGGCGGCGGCGGCGCACTACACGCACGCGCTCGTGATCGGCTCCGATCAGGTGGCGAGCCTCGACGGCGAGATCCTCGGCAAGCCCGGCGACCACGCGCACGCGGTCGAACAGCTCACGCGTCTTGCCGGACGCCGCGTGCGGTTCCTCACGGGGTTGTGCCTGCTTGACGCGGCGAGCGGCGCGGCGCGCACGGCCCTGGTGCCCTACGAGGCGCACTTCCGGGCGCTCGAGCGCACGGAGATCGAGCGCTACCTCGCCCGCGAGCCGGCCTATCATTGCGCCGGCGCCCTGCGCTCGGAGGGGTTGGGCATCGCGCTGCTCGAGCGCATGAGCGGTGACGATCCGACGGCGCTCATCGGGCTGCCGCTGATCCGGCTCGCCGCGATGCTGCGGGAGGCGGGGCTCGATGTCCCCTAGGGGATCGAGAGCAACACGGACAACACCGTTAACCGTCAAGACGCCAAGTGCGCCAAGAATAATGTCTTTAAACCGCGAAAGAAAAAAGCTTGGCGCTCTTGGCGACTCGGCGGCTCAATCGAGCCGGTCAGAATTTCCCGGGAATCCACGCGGTCTGGCCGGAAGGCGCTTCCCGGCCGGCGACCGGCAAGGCGCCGAGCATTCTGTCGTGAGGCGCCGCCGTTTCCGAGCGGACCCGGCACGGCGCGGGGCGTCTCGCTAGCGCATCTTCGGCTCGCCGAGGCCGTCGGGCGCCGCATCGAGGTTCTCGAGCGCGCGCGCCATGGCCGCGCCCACGCCGCTCGAGAGGCGCTCGAAGAGATCCGGCTGGGGCGTGTAATCGACGACCTTCTCGGCCCCGATTACCTCGCGCGCGACATAGCTCGCGCTGCCCAGCCCGTCGATCAGGCCCAGACGCATTCCTTCCTCCCCGGTCCAGAACAACCCGCTGAAGATGTCGGGATTGTCCGAGAGGCGCTCGCCGCGCCCCTCCTTCACCGCCTGGATGAACTGCCGGTGCACCTCGTCGAGCATGCGCTGCATGTGCTCGCGCTCCTCGGGCTCGACCGGCGAGAACGGGTCCATGATGTCCTTGTGCTCGCCGGCGGTCAGCAGCCGTCGCTCGATGCCGAGCTTCTCCATGGCGTGCGTGAAGCCGAAGCCGTTCATCAGCACGCCGATGGAGCCGACGATGCTGGCACGGTTGGCGTAGATCTCGTCGGCGGCGACGGCCGCATAGTAGCCGCCCGAGGCGCAAATGTCGGAGACCACGGCGTAGAGACGCTTGTCGGGGTACTTCTCGCGCAGGCGTTTGATCTCGTCATAGATGTAGCTCGACTGTACGGGGCTGCCCCCTGGGCTGTTGATGCGCAGAATGACGCCCACCGCGTCCTTGTGCTTGAAGGCGCTGCGCAGGCCGGTGACGATGTTGTCGGCGCTCGCGCGGCTGTTCGGCGCGATCACTCCGCGAAGCTCGACCAAGGCAGTGTGCCGACCGGCGACGATGCCTTCACCAAGCCCCCGGACCGAGGTGAAGAACACCAAGAACAGATAGAGCAGAATCGCCAAGCCGAAGAACACCCGCCAACGCCGCGCGCGGCGCTGCTCCTTGAGCGAGGCGAAGGCAAGCCGACTGAGAAGCTCACGTTCCCAGCGCCCGTCATCGGCAGAGGCGCTGCCTCGATCCTCGTGGTCAGCCATGCTCGGATCCGTTGCAGGCGTCGTTCGGCGTGAAGCTGACCATTGTCGTGGCCCCGTGAGAGCGGATCAAGCCGTCGAGCTCGCCGGCTCGTCCCCCGCCGCGAGCCATTCCGGGATCTCGGCGGGGGTCTCGACGCACGCCACCGGCCGATGGCTCAGCAACCGCTCCCGTTCGTGGACCCCATAGGCGACCGCCAGCGGGTCGACGCCCGCCGCGTGCGCCATCAGCATATCGTGCTCGGTATCGCCCACCATCAACGTGCGCTCGGGCGCGCCGCCCAGCGCCGCCATCAGCTCGTGCAGCATCTGAGGATGAGGCTTGGAGCACGCCTCGTCGGCGCAACGGCTGGCGTCGAACAAAGCGTCGATCCCCGTGTCCGCGAGCGCGCGATCGAGCCCTCGACGCGCCTTCCCCGTCGCCACCGCCAGCCGGTAGCCCGCGGCCTTGAGCCGCGCCAGCGTCTCGCGCACACCCGCGAACAGCCGCGGCGGGGCGTGGGCGTCATCGTAGAAACGCCGCGCATAGCACGCCCGGAAGCGCTGGTGGAAGTCCGCGTCGGCACCAGGGTACAAGCGGTCGATCGCCTCGAGCATGCCGAGACCGATGATGTCCTTGATCGCCTGCACCTCGCGCGGCGGCACCCCGAGCTCGGCCATCGCCCCTTGCATCGACGCCACGATGTGGGTCTCGGAGTCCATGAGCGTGCCGTCCCAGTCGAAGACCAGCAGCTCGTATCGGGCTTGCCCGCTCACGACGCTTCCACCTCCAATCGCTCGAGCACCCCGCGCAGCTCGGCGGGCAGCGGCGCCGAGAGTTCCACCCGCCGAGCACCGTTCGACGGCGGGAACGACAGGATGTGCGCGTGCAGGAACAGCCGCTTGAGCCCCCGCGCGCGCATCGTGCGGTTGAAGGCCTCGTCACCGTAACGCTCATCCCCGGCCACCGGGTGGCCGAGGTGCGCCGCGTGCACCCGGATCTGGTGGGTGCGTCCGGTGCCCAGATAGGCCTCCACGAGCACGGCGTCCCGGTACTGGATCCGCGGCACGAACCGGGTCGAGGCGGCCTTGCCGGCCGCGTCGGCGCGCACCGTGCGCTCGCCGCGCTCGCGGGCGTGGGTCAGCAACGGCACCTCCACCGTGCGTTCGCCACCCGACCAATGCCCCGCCAGCAACGCCAGATAACCTTTGTCGACCTCACCGGCCCGCATCATCCTCTGCAAGCGACGCACCGCCGCGCGCGACTTGCCGAGCAGCAGGCAGCCGCTGGTGGCCCGGTCGAGCCTGTGGGCGAGCCCCAGCCCGGTGTCCTCGGGCCGCAGGACCCGCAGGGCCTCCATGACCCCGAACTGCAGTCCGGTGCCGCCGTGGGCGGCCAGCCCCGCCGGCTTGTCGAGCACCAGCACCGCCTCGTCCTCGTAGAGCACGGCCTCGGCCAGGCGGCTGAGGACCTTTGACGGCACGTACGGGGCGCCGCCCTCGACGTCGCGGCGCACCGGCGGCACCCTGACTCGGTCACCGGCCCGCAGACGGTAGGTCGGGCGGACGCGACCGCTGTTGACGCGCACCTCGCCGCGCCGAACGATCCGGTAGACGAGGCTGCGCGGGACCCCCTTCAGCCGGCGAACCAGGAAGTTGTCGATGCGTTGATCGGCGTCCTCGGGCCCCACGTCGATGACCTCGGCCCGCGGGCGGCCGTGCTCTGTGGCGGCCATCACGTCATCCTAACAGGCTGTTATGACAATTGAAGCGGCCCGGCCCCGCTGATATAGTACGATTTTGGTTGCGGAAAATAACGACCTTAAACATAGGTTATTGTTCCGCAACGGCTTATGGACGGTTTCACAGCCCTGCCCGACGTGCGGGGCTGGACCCCGAGTGACAACCGGCGCTACATCGCTCGAACCTGTCTTCGAGTGCCATGCAAATGAACGATCGCGCTCCCACGACCCGCCCCTTGGCCGCCTTCGGCGACTGGCTGTGGCTGGGTGTGACGCTGCTGTCCGGCCTCGCTCGGCCGACAGCCCGGGCCGCCGCGGCCCCGGGCATGCGCGCGAGCGAGACCGCCGACCGGTGCGGCCGGGACGGCGTGGTAGAGCGCCCGAGAGACCTGGCATATGAAAAGGATCCTGGTGAACGCGACTCAGCCGGAGGAGTTGCGCGTGGCCATGGTCGATGGCCAGTGGCTGTACGATCTGGACATTGAGGTACCTTCCCGCGAGCAGAAAAAGGCCAACATCTACAAGGGGCGGATCACCCGCATCGAGCCGAGCCTCGAGGCGGCGTTCGTCGACTACGGCGCCGAGCGCCACGGCTTCCTCCCCTTCAAAGAGATCGCCCGCAGCTACCTAGAGAGCGGCGGTGGATCAGGCGGCGGGCGCCCCAGCTTCAAGGAGGCGCTCAAGGAAGGCCAGGAGATCGTCGTCCAGGTCGACAAGGAAGAGCGCGGCACCAAGGGCGCGGCGCTCACCACCTTCGTCAGCCTGGCCGGCCGTTACCTCGTGCTGATGCCCAACAACCCCAGGGCGGGGGGGGTCTCGCGCCGCATCGAAGGCGATGAGCGCAAGGAGGTGCGCGAGGCGCTGTCCGCGCTCAATATCCCGGAGGGTGCCGGCGTCATCGTGCGCACCGCCGGCGTGGGCCGGAACGTCGAGGAGCTGCAATGGGATCTCGACTATCTCCTCCAGGTCTGGGACGCCGTGCAGAAGGCCGCCCGTGAGCGCCCTGCCCCGTTCCTGATCTATCAGGAGAGCAACGTCATCATCCGGGCGTTGCGCGACCACTACCGCAACGACATTGGCGAGATCCTGATCGACGACCCGGAGATCTATCAGCAAGCCGAGAACTTCATGCGGCAGGTGATGCCGCACAACCTGAAGAAGCTCAAGCTCTACAAGGATCCCGTCCCGCTCTTCACGCGCTTCCAGATCGAGAGCCAGATCGAGTCGGCCTTCGTGCCTCAGGTACGCCTGGCCTCGGGGGGGTCGGTGGTGATCGACCACACCGAGGCGCTGGTGTCGATCGACATTAACTCCGCGCGCGCCACCAGCGGCGCAGACATCGAAGAGACCGCGCTGCGCACGAATCTCGAGGCCGCCGACGAGGTCGCCCGCCAGCTGCGGCTGCGTGACCTTGGTGGGCTCATCGTCATCGACTTTATCGACATGGGCCCCGCCCGCAACCAGCGCGAGGTCGAGAAGCGACTGCGCGAGGCCCTGAAGACCGACCGGGCCCGGGTGCAGGTCGGCCGGATCTCCCGCTTCGGCCTGCTGGAGATGTCGCGCCAGNNGGGCTGTCGATCATGCGCATCCTCGAGGAGGAGGCCATGAAGGAGCAGACCGCGCGCGTGGTCGCCCAGCTCCCGGTCGAGGTGGCCACCTTCCTGCTCAACGAGAAGCGCCAGGGCCTGCATACCATCGAGGCCCGCTATGGCGTCACGGTCCTGCTGGTCCCCAACCCTTCGCTCGAGACGCCGCACTACGAGATCGAGCGGCTGCGGCCGGATGCCGCGAGCGAGAGCCTGGAGGCGGCCAGCTACAAGCTGGCGGTACACCATGAGGAGCCTTACGTCCCGGTCTCGAGCGACGA
>JABAHQ010002377.1_pt2 | contig 90238 bp, 59 predicted proteins | sample 7062091 | NCBI WGS metagenome assembly JABAHQ01 (sample SAMN14534359, study PRJNA622989) | marine sediment metagenome | biome: marine biome [ENVO:00000428]; feature: marine pelagic biome [ENVO:01000023]; material: deep marine sediment [ENVO:00002113] | place: India: Gulf of Kutch | collected...
TATCATATTCTTCAGCAATGACAAATTGGTTGATTATTTATCCAAAGCCCTCTCATTGACCGCAGCGGTCCTGGCGTTTATTGGGGTTTGTCAGTATTTTGGACTTGCATTTTCGCGAATACCCGGAAATTTCATCGTTTATTCCACAATGGCCAATAAAAACCAGTTTGCCACCGCACTCGCTTTGACCTTGCCGTTTTTATTTTATGGTTTCTTTTTCTTTAAAGATTCCTGGAAACTGGTAAATATCGTCGCTCTTGTCTTATCCGCTTTCATTATTGCCATTATTCGAGCCAGATCGAGTTGGATTGCCTTATTTATCGCAATCGCTTGCTTGCTTTTATTTGCACGGAAATTTTCGAAAAACCTGAATTTTTCTAAGAATGTAAAATCGAGCTTTAAAAAGAGAGTCTATCAATTAATCATCGGTGCTGTGTTACTTTTCTCCTTTTCGCTGGGAATAGATGCAATTTATACCTCTTCGCAGGTCGAGCCCAGGCCAATGGTGCCTACCGAGAAAACCCACAAATTGGCTGAAAAAGAAATCACGCGGACTTCATCAATTCAGGAGAGATTTGGATTATGGAGCAAAACCATTGCCATGATTGGGGAATATCCCTTAACCGGGGTTGGCGCAGGTAATTGGAAAATCATGTTCCCAAAATATGGCGTAAGCGGATTGCGGGCTGAAACAGGTGAGGTGTATTTTGTCCGCCCTCATAACGACTTTTTATGGGTGGCCGCAGAAACGGGTATATTTGGATTTATCACCTTTATGCTTCTTTTTGGAACGATATTCTATTACATCTACAAAATTTTCTTCCACTCTAAATCCGGGAAAGCGCAATTTTGGGCGATGCTAATGGGATTCGGGATTTTGGAATATTTATTTATTTCCGCTGCTAGCTTTCCGAAAGAGCGCATGGTCCACCCCATTTTGCTCTTTCTGATGTTTTCGGTGATACTCTCTTTTTATCACAAACATTTCCCCATAAAGAAGAAGTTATCCCCTAAATTAATTGTGGTAATCAATTTAGTGTTGTTGATTCTATTGGGTTGCTCGGCATATGTCGGATATATGAGGTTGGATTCGGAAGTACATATCAAGAATGCCAATCGGGCTAAGAAATTGAACCACTTTCAGGAACAAATTGCAGAATTGAATAAAGCAGAATCTTTCTGGTCGAATATGGATCCCATCTCCGCACCGATTGCTCTCTATCGTGGTCTGGCTTATGTTCAGCTTAAAAAATATGATCAAGCGTTTATTGATTTTAAAAACGCCTATCAGGTTCATCCCTATCATCTTGCCGTGTTGAGTAACCTTGCTGCTGCTTACGAAAAAATAGGGAACCTTGAAAAATCCGCCGAGCTGTTCAAAAAAGTACTTCAAATTTCACCGAAGATGGAACAGGCAATTTTGAATCTAACTGCGGTGTACTATGAGATGGGCGATTATCAAAAAGCTTATGAGACCATTTTAAAGTGCGACCCGGACAGCAAAAATCCGAAGGTGACGCACTATATGCGTGTAATCGAACAAAAGATTGAATCTGCCAATTAAGTTCTGGCCATTTTGATAATGGCAAAGATGACGAAAGCTGCGCCGATCAGGGTTCGCCAATCCGGTATTTCTGCAAAAATTAGGATTCCCCATATCGTTGAAAATACTACGCCGATATAAGATACATTGGTGGCTTTTGCTGCGGTTTCATAATGCAATCCTTTGGTCATGAAAATCTGGGCGATTTGAGTAAATATTCCCACTCCCAGCAACATCAACCACTCCCATCCCTGTGGCATCACAAACGTCGGTATAACCCAGGGTACACCGAATAAAATGGAAACCGCCGGCAGATAAAATACGATGCTTAAATGATTGTCGGTATAGCGCAGTTTGCGCACCGTATTATAGGCAAGAGCCGCACAAAAGGCGCCTCCCAAGCCAATCAACGCCGGTATGGTTTGATATGAAAATCCGGGGCGGACAATGAGCAGTATTCCTGCAAATGCCAGCAGAAAATAACTCCAGAGCTTTTTGGAACTGCGCTCCTGCAAAATATAGGTTGCTAACAAGGCGGTAAATAAGGGATTGGTATGATGTAAAGTGACCGAGTCGGCAATGGGAATTGAAGTAAGCGTATAGAAAAATGCTGACAAACCACAGAATCCGAAAAGGCCTCGCAGAAACAACAATTTCTTGTTATTTCCCCATAAAGACAGACCTCGCCGTTTTAACAAATAGCCGGTAATGACCAAAACCACGATGCTTCGTGCAACCACTAATTCCTGAGGAGGGATGGAAGTGCCACTGGCCTTTACCAGGATGGCCATCAAACTGAAGAAAAAAGCCGCCAGAATCATAAAAACAGCGCCGCGCGAAACTTCCATATTTGCGATCAGTATCTGATTTTCTGGCTGGCTAACAGTTCGCGCAGTTGAGAATCCTTCATTCCTGAATATATGTCATCACTGTAAAGCAGCTTGATTACCGCCCGGTCTAAAGGTGAGAATTCATCCACCTCGCTGTAGCCCTGATAAAATATGCTGTCTTTATAACGAATCGAATCATTCATTAATCCCAGCACCTGGGTCAACTCTTCACGGATTAAATGCGATCGGTGCTTCTGGTTAATTCCATTTCTGGCAATGACGATCCGACCCTGATAGATCTCACCAATCGCATTCCACCAGGTCCAAAAAAACCCATCATAAAAGACCAGGCCGCGAGGCTCGTATCTATAAAACTCAGCCTGATCGATAAAATAAATTCTTACATTGCCTTCCCTCTCCACTCTTTTTATTTGAAGATTCGGATTAACAAGCTCATTCAATTCGTGAATGACCTTATTGAGGGCATTTACGTCCTCTAAAGTTGGCTTTCCTACAATTTCAACTTTAATATCGGTTGCCCATTTTTTGATCGAATATTGTCCGATTCCGTATTCAGAACCCAGCGCAATTTCCATAAAATAATCCAGTTTTTGGGATTCAAAAGCAACTGAAGCGGAAACAGCATCATTTTCTTCGGGTTGCTCCGGTTGCGAAGTTGGTGGGGGCAATTGTCGTTTAGAGGATGAACATGCGACAGTCATTAATACGATGGCCGGAATTAATAAAAATCGTTTAATTAAACTATAAAAGAGAGGAACCATATTAAATGTAAATAAAAATCGATCCATATTTTTTTATACGATAAGGTTTCATTAAAATTGATACAATTATAATTAACGAGATGTTAAAAAGAAAGCTTTAGCCCGGATAAAAACAAAATTACGCTGCATTTTGTTGATTGTTGTGCTATAATAGCGCCCTATGAATGAAAATGAACACCAACTGACTCTGAAAAAAATTTATGTATTCTGGGTTCCGCTTGCCGCAACCTGGCTAATGATGTCCGCCGAAGGGCCCTTTCTGGCAGCAGTGATCGCTCGTTTGGCACAACCCAAATATAATCTGGCTGCTTATGGAGTAGCATTTTCCTTTGCCTTGCTAATAGAGGCACCAATTATCATGATCATGAGCGCGTCCACGGCACTGGTCAGAGACAAGGATTCCTACTTAAAATTGCGAAATTTCACATCCGGATTAAACGGAATAATTACCTTGATCATGTTAATTATTTTGCTGCCCCCGATTTTTTCGTTCATCACCGAAGACCTGATCAATCTGCCCCAAAATGTTGCTGCCCTGACGCATATCGCCTGCATAATTTTAATTCCCTGGCCGGGGGTAATCGGATACCGCCGTTTTTACCAGGGGATATTGATTCGTAATAATCGAACTCGTTATGTCGCTTATGGAACGGTACTCCGCTTGACCTCGATGGCGGTAACCGCCCTTTCATTTTATTCTTTCCTGGAGGTTGAGGGAGTTGTGGTCGGCGCTTCTGCCCTGTCTGTCGGTGTGACCACGGAGGCAATTGCGACCCGGTTAATGGCCCACAACGTCATTAAAGATATATGGTCACATGAGATTCAGGAGCGTAGTCAAGCTGAACCCATTTCATATAAATTCATCGGCCAATTTTACTTTCCCCTGGCAATGACCTCCATACTTGCTCTGGGCGCCCAACCCATCGTCACCTTTTTTATGGGTCAAAGCCGGCTTGCGATTGAATCACTGGCTGTTTTTCCGGTCATCAATTCCTTAGTATTTATTTTCCGTAGTATGGGGTTATCGTTTCAGGAAGTCGCCATTACCTGGATGGGGGATAATTACGAAGGCTTGTATCCCTTGCGCAAATTTGGCATGATACTCGGCTCGAGCGTGATCTTTTTGCTTGCATTAGTGGCATTCACCCCGATCTCGAATTTTTGGTTTCATTCGGTTTCCGGTCTCTCCCTGGAACTTTCCGAGTTTGCCAAATTCCCCACTCAAATTTTAGCGATTATTCCCGGATTATCGGTTTTGCTTTCCTTCCAGCGAGGATTGCTCGTTAATGCGCGTAAAACCGCACCGATTACCATTGCCACAAGCATCGAAGTGATCGGCGTTATAGCGATTCTGATTTTGACCATTCACTTTCTAAACTTAATCGGGGTCATTGCCGCTGCAATTGCTTTAACCATTGGCCGGATGGGAGCCAATACTTATCTGGTATTTCCATATTTAAAGATTCTAAAAAAGACTACTGTTTCTCATGTGTATTGAGCGCTCTAATACTACCGGGAGAAGTTTTCTCAGGGGGAGGCCCTATGGTAGTTATTTAAACCTAAGGCAACATAGCAAATACCAGAACTCCGAATGTTTAACTCCTTTTTTACACTTATCCCTGTAGGATTGCCTATTTAAAGTTAAAGAAAAATCCAAGATTACTCAATGCAAGAACATAACAAGCTGGTTGCCGAATATCGAGATATCTGCCCTCATGTGCAAAAAATTTATGTCATTCCCGATATAGAAAAATTCTCCGTTCACAATATTTATCTCAAACTATTTTATCACGATTTCCTTGAAAACAAGGTATCTTTTATTCAATTAAACAGTTTTTCTTTCCTCAATCCGGTTATTATTTACAGAAAGTTGCTCGGCGAGAACAGCATTTTACATCATCATTGGTGGGAATTCGATGATTTTCGTTCCTTATTAAATGTGTTATGGAAGTTAGTCTGGATTAGCGTATATAAATTACTTGGGGGCAAAATAATTTGGAGCATTCATAATCTAGAGCCCCACCACAACCGATATGTGAAACTAAACAAATTTCTAAGAAAGGTGTGGTCTCGACTTCCGCACAAGCTGCACGTGCAGTGTCAGGAAGCTGTGAATATTATGTCGGCTTATCTGAATATTGACTCCGGTAAATTTTTTATTATCGAACATCCCCCCTACCCGGCAAAAATGATCCCTCATCAGGAAGCCCGAAAACGTTTATCCGAGCAATATCTACCTGGCTTGAAAACTTCCAATAATTTAATTTTTTTGATGTTCGGCTATATTGCCGAATATAAGGGGATCATCGAAGTCGCAGAACTATTTAAAAATCTGAATGAACGTAAAGTGCTCCTCATTGCCGGACCCGTAAAACGGGATAGCGAAGCTTACTTTCGTCGACTTGCCGATATCACAAAACAAATCCCGAATATTTTATTGATTGGTCGACACATTGCGGATGATGATATACCGATTTTTATGAATGGCTGTGATTACCTGATCTTTAACTATAAAAGAATATTAAATTCAGGCGGAGTCGTTCTGGCCCAAAGTTATCACACGAAGATGATTATTCCGCACAAAGGGTGTTTAAAAGAATTATCCGGTGAGCAGTTTTTAAAATTTGATGACCAAACAGAATTAAAAAGAATCTTAGAAAACCTTTCGTAGTTAGTTGATGGCCATAACAATTCATTCCAAAAACATACTGTACTTATTTTCGGGAGATGTTGCCTCCAGGGTAATCGGATTTGCCGCTACTGCGTATCTCGCCAGAGTTTTGGGAATTGACAATTTTGGCCTGATTAATCTTGGCATGGCCGTATTAACTTACGGGCTTATTGTGGGCAATAGCGGACTAAACCTCCTGGGTACCAGAGAAATTGCCAGTAATACGGAAAAATCGGATTTACTGGTTGGCAGAATCTTCGGCACCCGGCTACTCTTATCGACAATCGTTTATCTCATCGCAGTTTTCATGGTTGCCCTGTTCATTAACTCAAAAGAAACCGGTGAGATTATTCTGATTTACTTACTGTTCCTCTTTCCCTCCGCTTTATTGTTGGACTGGTTTTTTCAAGGCCGTAACCAAATGCATGCGATTGCCATCGGTCGTTTCGTTGCCATGCTAAGTTATTTGATCTTTGTTCTCATTTTCGTCCGCAACACAAATGACACCATACTGACCGCCTGGGGATGGATGATTGGGGGTGTGGCCAATGCCCTCTTTTTATGGCTTGTGTTCAAGCAGAATAATTATCAGCTTCAATTTCAGTGGAAGAATTGGAAAATTCGCTCTTTATTAAATCGGTCATTGCCCCTGGGATTATCTTCTTTAATTTCTCAGGTTGTCATTCAATTTCCGTTTATATATTTAGGCTGGCTGGCGACAAAGAGCGAGGTCGGTTTATACGGCGCTGCGTTTCGGCTGAACGTGTTACTCCTCATTTTCGATCGGGTGTTTTATACGGTCTTCTATCCGGTGATTAGCAGATGCGCCCAGCAAACCCCGGATCGATTGAATGAGATGGTAAATCGGGTGCTCAAGATAATTGTTGTCGCAGCCCTGTCCATCGGGATGCTGGCATTTTTTAGCGCCAATTTTTTGATAACAATAGTATTTGGTGATGATTACCTGAATGCCGTGCCGCTATTTCAAATTCTGGTTGGATACTTCGCCTTGACCCTGACAAATTCAGTCATCGGATTCACACTGGTTGGAATGAGCTACGAAAAAGCCTTTACCCGCTCCTTCGTATGGGGAATGGTTGCCTTTTTTATCGGAATATTTCTACTGCCCTCGTTGCTGGATACCGCCGGTGTGGTAAGTGCCTTAATCCTCTATCAGCTGATAGCGCTCATTTCAATGGCTATGACATTGAAAAAGAAAATTGCGGTTAACCTAAGTCGTTATTTCCTCATCCCTTTTCTGGGAACGCTTTTAGTGATTCTGCCGGGGCTTTTATACCTTGAATGGCAATGGCCGTTTAAATTATTACTTATTATTTTTGTGATTCTCCCTCTGTTAATTATAATAAGCGGCATTAATTTTGACGATTTTCAATACATAAAGAAGAGGTTCATTTGAAACTGTCTATCGGCATAACGCACTTGCAGCCTGGCTGGGAAATTGTTCTAAAACAACTTGGCGCACCTCTTGAAGAAATTGATCTATCTCAACCGATAACTCCTGCCGAAGTTCCGGTGATCATTTTAAGTATAATTGAAGACGAGGGCCAGAAAGCCAATATCCGAAAATACTTGAACCAGGGCGGCGCGGTGTTAACAGAAGCGAACCTTGCAGGGCAATTGATGAAAATCCCGCAAAAAAAACGGTATATCAAATACCTGACCTCGGATGACAAGGCGATCTTCTCGGATGTCAGCCTGTGTGATTTAAACAGAAGCTGCAAAGTTGCACAGCAGGCGCAGCAGCTTCCGGATCAAAATGTCAGGAATACTGCGGAAATCCTTAAGTTCGGAAGCGGGGCAATGGTTATTTTGCCGAGTAATTTTAGTGCGGCGCTACTCGATTATCGCAGTAAACGCCTCAACTTTCCCTCCCTAAATGGTGAACGATTCCCCTCGGAAAGGGTAGCACAAGTCAGCAAACATGGCATTCGCCAAATTATCGAAAATGCTCTCGAATATCTTTTTCGTTTTCGGAAACTTCCCTATATCCGATTATGGCAATTTCCCAATGGTGAAAAAAATATATTCGGGTTTCGAGTGGACACGGATTATGCTTCTCCACAGGATGTGCAGGAGCTCTATTCAGTATGCTCGAAAAATAATATTCGAGCGACCTGGTTTGTGGAGACCAAATCAGCTCAAAACCGCATAGAAATCTATAACAAATTTGCCGATCAGGAAATTGCCTATCACTGTTATCGTCACCGCATATTTTCAAATATAAAAAAGAACCGGATGGATTTTCAGCGAGGATTAAAAATTCTGCATACCGCCAACTTAAATCCAAAAGGTTACGCAGCGCCAAATGGTGAATGGAATCCCACCTTAGCCAAGGCAGTCGAGGAACATGGGTTTCTTTATTCATCAGAATTTGGGCTGAGCTATGATGATTTGCCCTTTTATCCTTATCTTGATGACCGCTTCTCTTCGGTTTTACAAATACCGGTTCACCCCATTAGTGTGGGGCGTCTTCACTGGGCCAGGCATACCGACAGTCAGAAAATAATTTACTATCTTCAGGTTATCGAGAAAAAGCTAAACGGCTATGAGCCAATTTTTCTATATCATCATCCGGGACAAAAACGATTTGAAATTTTTGAAAAAATTTTTCAAATCATCCACAGCCATAATATTGCATGTATGACATTGGGCGAATATGCTCAATGGTGGAAGCAGCGAAATGCCATCCGATGGAAAGCGAAAATGGAAGGGGACAAGCTCACCTTGCAATCCGATAAAAATGACCCGACGGTTTGGGTAAGGACAGTATACCCCGATGGTATGGTTTACATAGCACCTTTTGCTGCCAATACCGAGGTCATGCAACATGCTCGACCCCTGGTTAGAAATAGCCAATTGCTTTGCGTAGAGCCCCGAAAATTGCGCAAATATACCCGGCAAATGCTTGTCCACGACCTCACCTGGAGATATAGGAAACTGAACCAATGAAGATATTATTTGCCACACATGAAGGCGTACCATTATATGGCGGCGGACCTTATGTCAAAATGTTAGCGACCCAAAAACATCTGCGGCAATTCAATGTTACGGTAGACCTGTTCAATATGTGGGATTCTTCACTTCAACTAAAGAGCTATGACCTGATTCATCTGTTCGGCTCAAACTTCGCCACCTATAATTTGGCCAGAAATCTAAAATATCAAGGAAGAAAATATGTGGTTAACTCAATATTTTTCACCCGCCGTTCAGCTTATGTAGTTAAAGTAATTACTGCTATTGATAAGTTGACCCGCAAATTTATACCGGGTATTTGGTGGGACTACGGCTTTACCAGAGACATTTGTGAATGGTCAGAATGTGTACTGCCGAACACCGTTGATGAAGGCAAACTCATTGAAACGGGACTGGGAATTCCCCGGCGAAAAATCAGGGTGATCCCCAACGGAGTTTCGGAAGAATTCCTGAATGGGGACCCAGCCCTCTTTAAGAAAGAGTATGGTCTGGAAAATTTTATTCTGAATGTGGGCCATATCGGGCCCCGACGAAAAAATGTATTAGCATTGGTTCGCGCTTTAGCAAAGATCGATCATCCGGCGGTATTGATTACAAAAATCCTTCACACCAAAGAAACCGAACAAATCCTGGCTGAAGCCAAACAGAACAAAAATTTACTGATTATAGATGGGCTACTGCACAATTCTCCATTGCTTGCCTCGGCATACGCTGCCTGCGACGTATTTGTACTCCCCTCTCAATTTGAAACTCCGGGAAGAGCTGCCCTGGAAGCGGCACTGGCAGGGGCTAAAATTGTCATTACCCCTTACGGCGGTACCAGAGAATATTTTAAAAGCTTTGCCGAATATGTAAATCCATACTCCATTCAATCGATTCGAGACGGAATTGAAAAAGCGTTACGCGCACCTCAAAATCCTGCTCTGAAAGAGCACGTTAAACAAAATTTTTTATGGAGAAAAATAGCCCGGCAGACATTGGATCTTTATCAGGAAATCATTAAAATATAAGCACAAAAGATGAATAAATTTTTCCAGCGTATCATTAAATATATCATTTCTCTTTTTTTGATGATCTATTCGTTAACCTTCGGGTTGCTAACCAAAAAAGGGCGATATATTCACGTGATCATTTGCGAGTATTTTGGTTTTGCTTTTTTAAAACCGAAGTTACCGGTAATCCCCTGGGAGCAAATCATACGCAATCAACCGGTGCGGTTAATGGATCTGCAAGTCAATCCAGGCAATATGCCCGTTGAGGAGTTGGCGGTTATCAATGCGCTTGTACTAAGCGAAATGCCGGAAAGGATTTTTGAAATCGGCACGATGGACGGACGCACCACACTTAACATGGCGCTCAATTCTCCGGAACACTGCAAAATTTATACGCTTGATCTACCCAGAGAAGAGCTAACCAAAACGCGCTATAAAATCAGTGATCGCTACCGGTCGTTGGTGGAAAAGGAATCTTCCGGGGTACTTTTTACCCAAAAGGAGCAGACCGAATATCCGGAGATACAAAAGATTACCCAACTTTACGGAGACTCTGCTCAATTTGATTTTGCCCCTTATTACAATTGTATAGATTTCGTGTTTATAGACGGCTCTCACGATTATGACTATGTCTTCAACGATTCGGAGATTGCATTAAAATTGCTAAAGGACGGACATGGCATCATCATCTGGCATGATTACCGTCAGGGCATGGAAGTCGTCAAGGCGCTGCATACCTTTCAAGAAAGTCATCCCGGATTAAAAATTTACCAAATACAAGATACCGGTTTCGCTTATTTGAAAAACTGATTTCCGCTCTGTTTTTGCATTCTCCATCCGTTATCCAATTTTATGTCATTTACTAACCCTACTTTAAGACCTTCAAAGTTGTTGCAGCCACGAAGGCACAAAGTCACAAAGTTTCACAAAGAGATTTACTTCATTTTTTTATTTTCTGGTGATTACTTTGTGCCTTAGGGACTTAGTGGCATAAGATTCATCAAAGTCTTAAAGTAGTTCCAAGCACACCTCAAGAATAAAGTATAAACAATCCGATTCGATAATTGAGGAGAAAACTCAAAAGTGGAATTTCACCAATGGTTCTACATTTATGAAATCGTCTCTTTGTGAAGACTGGTCGGCTGAGATTAGGCCGGAACAATATTTTAGCGAACATTTCCTGAATCATGAACAGAATTTAGCAAAGGAATTAGTCCAAGCATTAGAAAACGGACTCAGTAAAAACACGCCAATTTTCTCCAAAATAATTGACTATGTCAAGCGAACCCCGCTAACCACCAATGACCTTCTCGATTCTTTGTTCAAGCTGCGGGATGTAATTATCCAACCTACCGGTAAACCTGGATCTTCGATTGAACCTAGCGGAAAATATACCTTAAAACGAAATATTGAGATCGCTATTACACAACTCAGCAGGCTATTTGAACGCTATGATCTTGACGTTCAAGATCAAATTATCGATCAAGTTCATCAGTTAAGCACGGAAGGTTATCTTATCGAATTGGATAAAGAATTTCGGATATTAAATTTAAATCAGCCTCTATTACAAAAATTTAATTATGAAAAAGAAGAAATCCTCGGCTCTCCCTTTTCAATGCTTTTCTCCCAGCCCAGTCAGAGTCTCATAACATATGCGCAACAACAACTATCTGAGAAAAGACGACTCTCAATAGAACTGGATGTTGAAGCTGTCACCAAACCCGGTCACAATTTTAAATCGGTCATCAAAGCTTATCGACGGGAGTCTAACAACTCGGACACGGTTTTTACAGCGGAGCTACAGGATTTTTCACACCAACAGGAAACGAAAAATATACTAAGTCTGATGTTAAGGGCACTGGAAAGCGTTGGAGAAGGCATCTTAATAATTGAGCCAAAAGCAAACGGCCGGATTCTTTTTGTCAATAGGGCTTTAGAAAATCTAAGCGGATATCAACGGCAGCAGTTGTTCGGTAAGCCTTTTTCTATTCTTTGGGGTGAATACTACGATCCGGAAGTAGGAAAGGAAATTTTTGAACATTCGCTGCAAGAAGGATGGAATGGCGAAATAACACAACAGAACCGGGACGGCAGCCCCTACTCCGTTTACCTGGATACCCAACCGGTTCAGGGAGAGAACGGAAGTACGGTGGCAATGGTCGGCATTGAACGGGATGTTACGAAAGAAAAAGAACATCAGCAGCAAATCTTNNAAATCTTAAATTTACGGCAGTTCATTGAGCAAATTATTAACAATCTTCAAAATTATATTTTTGTCACTGAAAAAGATTTCATCATTAAATTTTGGAATAAATCATTAGAAAAAGAATCTCATACTCCTGCCAACCAGGCCATTGGTCAGCCGCTGCAAAACCTTTTCCCTGAACTGAAATCACTGGTGAATGACGATACTTTTCAGGAAGAGCTTAAGCAAAACCACATCTTTTCTCAAAAAAAGGACTGGCAATTATTTACGAAGGAGAAAAGATATTATCACTTAATCGTAACGCCGCTGTTTCCTCAGAAATTATCCGGTCCATTGCTCTGGGTTCTGGAAGACATTCATGAAGAGGAGCTTAGAAAAAAACAAATTACTTGGCAAAATACCCGCTTGCAGTTTTTGCAGAACCTTTCCAATATTCTAAATGCTACACTGGATATTCGGAAGTCACTATTCAACTTTTCTGAGGAATTGGATCGGATTTTTCCCTACGATGCCATGAATGTCTTATTACCGGTGGATTCCAATAAACGAAATTTTCGCATATTTTTTTCTTCCAAGAATTATCAGAAACTTTTTTCAGAAAGCCTCATCTTAAACTTCAATCAACTCTCCGTGTTTTCTCCTTTTTTAGCCAAAAAAAAACAGCGTTTCTTTTCGTTCACAGTAAATGAATTCCCACAAAATGCTTATTTCGACACTCTAAAGCAGCATGGAATTCAGTGCTTAATCAGCTTTCCGATTATCTTTTCCGGCGAACTCATCGGTATTTTAAACCTCGGACATCGACAATTACGGCATTATACCGAAGAAGAATTTAAATTTTTAGAACAGATCATCAGCCACCTGACTGTAGCGATCAAAAATTGCACCCATTTCGATCAGATTGAAAAGCAAAACCAAAAGTTAAATTTAATCCATCAGATTCTCTCCTTTGTTCGAAATAACCTTCCGTTAAATTCAATACTCCCGCAAGCGCTTATCGAAATCGGTGCCACATTCAGTTACCATCACCTGGCTATCTATCGAGTCATTGATAAACAAAATTGGGAATTATTAGCCGAACATTCAGGCCCTTATCAATCTAATATCTCCTTTCCAGAATTCTTAGAGATTAACGATTCACTACCTGATTTCCCGCGATTATGGATCGATACTTTTTCTGCTCAACCGTTTGATCAATTTGTGGGCCGGCAACTCAGTCACTTCACGCCGAAGACAGCACTTTGGTTAAAAGAAACGACGGCTTTTCATAGTGAAATTATCATGATCGCCTTCTGCAATGAGTATCTACCTGATCTTTCTTATAGTTATCACGTCAACATTATGCAGGCGGTACTTAAAGAATTAACCCTGGCGTTGGATCATTTGTTTTTATTTCAAAAGACACTACAGGCCGAAGAGGAGTGGAAGACCACTTTTAACCAGGTATCGATTGGATTGGCTGTTGTGGACGAGAAATGTTTTATTAAACGAGCCAACAAAGCCTTTTGGGAATTGTTTCTCCCCGACGACCCCATGCCGGCTCAACCTGTTCACTGGGATGTATTGCTCCAATCCAATTCCGATTGCACTGGTGAGAATTCAAGTTCGGAAGCGCTGCAAAATGGAAAAATTGTAGAATGGAAAGATCCACCGAGCGGCAAAATTTTAACTCGCCAGTTTTTCAGGTTGGATGACAAAGTCAATCCGTTTAAAGGTGGTATCGTAATCGTTCAGGATGTCACCGATAGCAGAAAGCGTGAGGAACACATTCGATATTTATCACGCTTTCCGGAAATTAATCCCAACTTCATTCTGAGTTTATCTAATACAGGGGAAATTAGATATTACAATCCTGCTTCATATAAGTTATTAGAATCATTGGAATTATCCACTTCAAAACCCGAAGCCCTGATTCCCGTAACACTCTTGTTTGAAATACAAAACGACCAGTTCCGCCCCGGCGTTGCCAATGAATATATCCACAATTTGAAAGATCGTGTTTTTCAATTTGTCGCATTTATGCCGGAGGAAGACGACAACATCTATCTCTATGGTCTGGAAATCACCGAGCGATTGGATTTACAAAATCGTCTAATCCAGACGGAACGTATCCGCGCCATGGGAGAAATGGCCGCCGGTGTCGCTCATGACTTTAATAATCTCTTAACCACAATTTTAGGCAGAACCCAGCTAATGCTCTTCAACACGGATGAAGAAAAGCTGACTCCCGAATTACATGTGATCGAAAAAGCAGCCAAAGATGGCGCCCAGATTGTAAGACGTATGCAGGAGTTAAACCGGGAAAAGAGGGAACAAGCCTACCAGAATGTCTACTTGAGTGAAATTCTGCATGACAGCCTACTCTATTCAACCCAAAAACTAAAACCTGAAACCCAGGTAAAAGGTCAACAAACCCATATCCATACAGATTTCAACAAAGACCTGGTTGTCTCGGCGAATCCTATCGAGATGAAAGAAGTATTCACTAACCTAATATTCAATGCATTTGACGCCATGCCGGAAGGCGGGGAGCTTTTTCTGCAAACCAGAAAAAAAGACGAGCATACAGCTTGCGCTATTGTGCGCGATACCGGTATTGGGATGCCGGTCAAAATTCAAAAGAATATTTTCGATCCCTTCTTTACTACCAAAGGTGAACGGGGCACCGGTTTAGGGCTCAGCCTGGTTTATAAAATTGTTACAGCACATCAGGGTAGAATCCATGTGAATAGTGAGGATGGTAAGGGTACCGAATTTGTGATAGAATTGCCCCTTTCCGAACAAGAACCGGTTCAGGACTCGGAAAAACAGGAGCCGCAATTTAACCGTTTGGGAGATATTAGATTATTGGTTGTGGATGACGAACCCGAGTTATTAGAGACAATTGCAGAGGTGCTGAAATTAAAATTTAAAGAAGTTGAAATGGCTTACAGCGGTAAAGAGGCTCTGCAGAAAATTGATAAAAGAGGATATGATGTTATTTTAACTGATCTGGGAATGCCGGAGATGTCGGGATGGGAGGTTGCCAGAGCGGTCAAAAATAAATTGCCCCAATCCAGAGTGATATTAGTAACCGGTTGGGGCATGCAGGCGGAGGAAGAATTGAAGAATCATGACTATGTCGATCAAATCATTTCAAAACCTTATGACCTGCATAACCTGATTACTGTAATAGAACATTTTAGTTTGCAAGAATAGATCTACTGCCGATTGAATCGTATAACAAAATTAATACTCATTCCTTCCAAAATCCGATAGTGGCATATTTTTCGACCCGCTTTTCCACCAACTCATCGACAGGCAAGTTAGTCAAGCGCTTTAATTCTTCAAGAATATGTTTTTTCAAAATTTCGGCTGCTTTTTGGGCATCCCAATGAGCGCCGCCAGAAGGCTCGGGTATAATTTTGTCGATAATGCCCAATTCCAGCAAATCCGGGGCGGTAAGTTTCATGGTTTCCGCTGCCTGGGGCGCTTTTGAATTGTCCTTCCATAGAATGGCCGCACATCCTTCCGGCGAGATTACCGAATACCAGCAATTTTCTAACATTAAGACCGTATCACCAACGCCAATTCCCAGCGCGCCGCCGGAGGCTCCTTCTCCAATAATGCTAACGATGATCGGCACCCTCAGGCGAGACATTTCCAGCAAATTACGGGCAATTGCCTCCGCCTGGCCCCGTTCTTCTGCGCCAATGCCCGGATATGCGCCCGGGGTATCAATAAAGCAAATAATTGGCATGTTAAATTTTGCGCCCATTTTCATCAAACGAAGGGCTTTTCTATACCCTTCCGGGTTGGACATTCCAAAATTTCGATATAAATTTTCTTTCACATCCCGACCTTTTTGTTGACCGATAACCACTACCCGGTAGCCCTCAATTTCCGCCACGCCGCCAACCATCGCCGGATCGTCCGCGAAGAGTCGATCTCCATGCAATTCAATAAAATCATTGGTGATATAATTGATATAGTCAAGCGTAAAGGGCCGGTCGGAATGGCGGGCCAGTTGAACCCGCTGCCAGGGAGTGAGATTTGAATATATATCTTTTCGTAATGCGTCGGCTTTCTTTTTTAACCTTTTTAAATCATCGGTTAAATTCACACCGGTCTCTCGAGCATATTCCTCCATATCATCGATCTTCTTCTGTAATTCGACGACCGGTCGCTCAAAATCCAATATTATCCGAAATGACTTCTTCAACTTGCAACCTCGATTTGTTCCAGATTAATCGTTTAGAAAAAATTAATTTACAACATCATATGTGAAAAATCAAAACAACTCCTTATTAATAAAAAATTTAAATGTATAATCAATTTCATAATGAATCTTTGTGGATAGAGAATTTATTCAGAAATGATCACTCGGTATGATACTAATATCTTCCGAAAAGGCTACGGATTTTTAATTTCCACACCATAAAAATCGCTTCCAACACTATCTTACGCGACATCTTGGATTTACCAACGGTGCGGTCTGTAAAAATAATGGAAATTTCTTTAATTCGGAATCCACGTTTCCAGACTTTAAAATTCATTTCGATTTGAAACGAATAGCCATTGGAACGAACTTCATCTAACGGAATAGCCTCTAAAACCTGGCGCCGAAAGCACTTGTATCCACCAGTGCAGTCTGTAAGCGGCAGTCCGGTAACTATCCGGGTATACTGGCTGGCGAACATGGAGAGCATTAATCTCCGAAGCGGCCAATTAATTACATTAACCCCTGTTAGATAGCGGGAACCGATCACCAAATCCGCATTTTGACTTTCTTTGAGGAAATTGGGTATCTCCCGTGGATCGTGGGATAGATCGGCATCCATTTCAAACACGTAATCATAATCGTGCTCCAGCGCGTATTTGAAGCCGGCAATGTAGGCCGTACCCAATCCCATTTTTCCGGATCTTTCTATTAAGAATAGATGGTTGTTTTCTTCCATCAGGTCCTTAACCAACTCGGCTGTTTTGTCCGGTGAATTATCATCAATCACCAGGACATTTAGGCCGGGGATAGTAAGGTCAAAAATCGTATCCAATAATTTTGTGATGTTTTCACGTTCGTTGTAGGTCGGGACAATCACCAACGCTTTTTCCATGCTGCTCCTATTCACCCGCTTCTAATTCGGCTTTCAATATGCGGAAAGTTTCTACCAGCGATCTTGGTTGATAACCCAGTTCCTTTTGTGCACGATCTATTTTCAATCCGCCCTTTAGCGGACGAGGCGCTTTTTGTTGGAGCTGATCCGTGGTTAGGGGGTGTATTAACGATTCGGAAAACCCGAAGGTTCTGGCAAGCTTCTGAGCGAAATCATAGCGGTTTACATATTCCTTGCCGGCAATATTATAAAGACCGTATCTGGAGCCCTCGATAAGCAATTTGATACCTTCTGCTAAATCGTCAACAAATGTGGGGTTGTTGTACTGATCTGTCACCACATTGATTGGCTTATCAGATTTTAAAGTACTGTAAACCCATAGAAAAAAATTATTTTTTACACCGATACCGGTGCCGTATAGAACATTAGTGCGCACAATGGCGTAAGGGATACCAACTTTTCGCACTGCATTTTCCGACGCCAATTTACTCTTTCCATAATAACCCAGTGGCCGGGGAAGATGATCTTCCTCATAAGGCCCCTCAGTACCATCGAATAAATAGTCAGTGGATAAATGAATCAACAATGACATGGTCCTGCGTGCGGCTTCTGCCAGGTTTTCAACCCCTTTCACATTGACCTGCCAACATAGTTCTTTCTCTTCTTCACAGGCGTCCACCTGGGTAAAGGAGGCCGCATTGATTATGAAGTCTGGCTTAACCTTCTGAATGAGGTCCCGGCATTGCCTGGTTTTGGTTATATCCAATTTAAAATAGGGGATTTTGGGAATGGAAAGCTTAGGAGATGGCTGTTTGGCAGTAGCGACAACTTCAAATTGATGGGCCAGCAATGCCATTAATTTCTGCCCCAGAAGACCATTAACTCCTGTAATAAGAATTTTCTTCATACAGTTCCGGTCTATTTTGCAGGTTTATAATTAGCTGTCTGAACCTGCTTCATGGTCTCTTCAAGTTTATGCATCTCGTTTGTACCCCTTAGCGCAGTCGTGGCGCCGGCTACTAAGTTGGCATATTCCACCGCTTTGAGAATATCACCGGTTTGCAAATAGTTTATAACAAATCCCGCCCCAAACGCATCTCCGCAGCCAGTGCTATCCACGATTCTTGGAATTTTAAAGGCCGGAAATTGTTTATGGCCGATCATATTATTTCGTTGATACACGGCTATTGCTCCTTTTGCTGCCCGGGTGGTAAGAAGGATCTGATCGGCTTTTAAAAAATGCTGGAAAAATTCCACCTCAGTACGGGAATCGCCACAAATTAAGCGATATTCTTTTTCATTCATTTGCAGAAAACGCGCCCCCGACAGCCAATCCCGCACTTCATGGGGTTGTGTCGGGAACCTTCGTCCCATTTTATCGATTCCCATTATCAGGTAGTGGATGTCCAGATAGAGCCGATCACGAAACTGCTGACTGAGCTTTAAATAGACTTTTGATTCAATATCCCATCCGGTAATTAAATTGACCATTACCATATCGGCATCCAGGTGCGGGGCAATATCACGCCATGCAAGCGGGGGAAACTGAAAGAGTGATTTTTCCTCCCGTTCTTCCGGCGAGGTATATTCTAAAATCACTTTATGATTTTTTTGCTGCAGAGGTATCAATCCCTTCATGGAAACATTGGGAAGTTTGTTTAATATGGCTTCAACGGTTGGCAGCACATCTTCACCGATAAAAGATACCGGTACAATTTGGTCGTCCTGATCCGCCAATTGAGAAAGCACTGAGATATCGTAAAATATTCCACCAAAGCTCTCGATGGGAGCATAATTGAACGGAAGAATTAAATCTTTATTAATAGTACCAATGATAGTAATTTTCATTTTACAATTTTACATCCCATTTTTTTAAACTCAACCAATTTCTCCGAAATTGCTGTATCCGATTGTGCCAGAATTTGAGCAGCAAGCACCGCAGCATTTCGTAGCCCGGCTTTGCCAATGGCCATTGCGGCCACCGGTACACCCGCCGGCATTTGCACGATTGAATATAGCGAATCAATCCCTTGCAGTTCACTGCCTGACAATGGCACGCCAATGACCGGTAAGGTTGTATAGGCAGCTATAACACCGGGCAAATGCGCAGCCATTCCGGCGCACGCCACTATAACACCGTAGCCATTCTTAATCGCATTTTTAGCAAAATCCTGAACCTGCTCGGGATTGCGATGAGCTGACATAACCTTGATGTCTACCGAAATATCAAAATATTCATAGTATGCCAGGGATGTTTGCACTACCGCACGATCCGATTCACTTCCCATGATGATGGCAACTTTTTTCATAAACTGGTTTTCTCCTCTTTATCCGTGGCTAGACGAAAGGTATGGGCAATGACATCTAACTGGTCAATATAAGGACGCTTACGTTGGCCGATTGCCCGAACATAAAAATCGATCATAAAAATATAATTTGTCTTTTTATCCACAAAAACGGTGCTACGAAAAGGCCCTCCAATTACCAGTTCGGGATTTTTCCAGGTTCCTACCAATCGCTTTGCTTGCCAGCGCTTAAACTTTAATTCCCTTAGTTTGGACTCCTCCTCAACCACCACATCGCCATGAAAGATTTTTTCGGCTAATTTATTCCTCTGCTTCACAATCCAGTCGTAGGTGATATCGATGGTGTCGTTATAAGGTATCCAATGTACGGCTAAAGAGCGATCCGGATGGAGTCTGCGCAGCCAGATATAGCGTTCTTCCTGTGACTCATCGAGTAGCAGATAATCAGGAGGGAGGCGAAGGGTGAATGGATAGTGTTTTGCCAGATATTGTTCCAATTCTTCGTTTTCAAATCGCTTGAACATTCGCTCTTTTAACCGCTTATAGTAAGATTTACGGAAATCTTCGGACACAAGCTCGCCTTTATCGTATAGGCTTTGAATCATATCGTTTTTTGTGGGTGCCACCAAAAATACGACATACTGATTCCGGGCCCAGGTATTGTGCTGAGGAATATAAAAATATTTCCCGGATCGAATACCGGCTTTAACATCGTCGTTTAAGAGATCGTTCACTTCCTTTGAAATCGGTAGTTCGGAGTCCAGACGAGCAATAAACATCACGTTTTTATGGGTCTTAAACTTTTCGATCTCATCGGCGGAGTGCCATTCGATTAAATATTCCGGTTCCCTCACCGGCATCAAAAGTTCTTTAGCAAAATGATACTTTACTGCGTCTTTATAATCCGGCCAATCTACGGAATCAGCAAAAACGATAATTTTATCGAGGGGGCCAATGCTTTCCGGTTTGGTAGAACAACTGAAAACCAAAAAGAGTAAGGCCAGGTTGGCCAAAACACTCATTTTAATGAAGGCAGTTTTCATAAATCACCTGTAATTTACCCGAATACATATCTGGTTGTATCGGAATTTTGAACATTTTTATACAAGTTGGCATTAGGTAATTGGCAATTTAAGTTTGCCCACTGCCAACTATTACATTTCCAACTCAACTGCGACCATATCGATTTGTTACTCCAATGGGGCATTTAAATCATCCATAGCTGGTTTACCCACATCATGCCGGTAAAATATTAGCGCAACGCCACCTACCAGACTTACCAATACCGGCACAAAGGTGTTTAATAATGATAGCGAGACCGCCTCGANNATAGCCGGATTCCCGCACTCCCAACCCATTCAGAGAGGGAAGCAATCCCATTACAAAAGTGGCCGGTATTACTAAAAAGAGATGACCAAGCGTTATCTCCGTCAAGCCTAAAGACTTTGCCAGCACCAGGTTCATAATAATTAATAAAATTTGACAAAAAACAGACACCAGATACCCGTACAGGATAGTTGACTTGGATTCTCTCAGCGAATGAATGGAGGACAGGACCTTATTGATTCGCTCCCCGATTGACAAAATCTTAATTTTGCTCAATAGATGATGCGTAAAATTAAACAAAGAAGGATTTAACAAATTTACCAACGAGAACACAACGATCAGGAATAAGGCTCCAAACATGTAGAACACCGTATCAGCTAAATACCCGATTGCCCAAACCATCGAAACTGAGGCTAAGGTAAGGGTGGATAACACCCCCAAAATTCGTTCGAACAAAACACTGCCAATGCCTGCAGCCCGATCACCACTTAATTTGGAGACATAGTAGGCTCTTCCCACATCACCCCCAATAGCGGTTGGTAAAAAATTGTTGAAGAAATAACCGATAAAATAAATAACTAATAGGCGCCCGTATCCCGGTGAATTATTTGAATATTTTAATAGAATTAGCCAACGGAGGGTAAAAAATAACAGCGCAATCACAAAAATACTAATGGCGAGTCCAAAAAGGGAGTAATGGATTCCCTTTAAGTTCTGGACAATTTTTCCGGGCCCTATAAAGTAAAGGAGTCCTCCAAGCAGCAACAGGCTGATGAGGACTCGTAAAATGGTGAACAGTGCTTTTCTCAACTTAACTTTTCCTATGAATCCTTATCCTGTTCAGCTTTTAATTTTTTAATTTCCTCAAGCTTATTAGAATAAAATTCATTTTCAGGATTTTCTTCAAGCTGTTTCTCGATCAAACCAATTGCATTATCATATTCTTCTAAATCCTTATAAGCATCGATCAACCTTCTTCGCATTCTGTCTGTTAATCGATTTAGTATACTTGACTTCTGTTCTTCCGAAGCTTGCTGGTAAAATTCCGCCCTTCTGAATGCTGACTGCACCAGCTGTTCTACCTGCGGACTACCGGGATTTGCTTCAATTTGTTTTAACACCTCGCCATACGCAGCCTTGATGAGCTCAGCACCGCCATAAGATTCCGCCATCTGTCCGTAAGATTGCAGCTCCGGCAGAGAAAAATTCTGAGTATTTAAAGTATCCAGCGGATAAACACCCGCCAAAATGCCAAAGCCGGTTAAAACTTGTTCAAACTGTCGATTAGTAAATGGTATCACTTCCGGTGGCATCTTTTCGGATAATTTTTGGATCACTTCATCAAATCGCTCCCGTTCATCATTTAACAAATAATGATGGGCGAGACGGAAAAAAGCGGAACGGTAGTTTTGTACTAATCCAATGATATTGTCATTAAAATAGACATCCGGGTTGTTGAGATTGCGATAGCGAAATTTGTTCATCAGGTTATCGTAAAGAATCTCGGGATCGATTTCCCAGCCCGGAATTGTGGTGACTTTGAATACCAATCCGTCCATGCGCAGGTATTTTTGTAACTCATCCAATTGATTCTGTCTTGAGGTGGTGACTGCAAAATAAACCGGCTTTCGAAATTGATTGGTGGACAGAATATTCAGGATCATTAAATCCTGGACCCGCAGCGCACCCACTCTGCCACCACCCCGGGTTGGCACTTGATATTTGGGTTTTATCTTGAAACTTAATTTTTGATCGGCCACAACACTATCCGAACTCAAGTTAAGAGAGTTATATCGCTGCGTTTCCAAATTGCGAACCTTTTCATACCGGATCGGAATCTCAAATTTTCTTTCCTTGGGCCATATTTTCAGTTCGATGTTCTCAATTTGTTCGTCTGAATAGCTTATTGGCACTTTCGGTTCTTTATGCTTGAGCTGTTCGATGTACCAGGGCGTATTTAATAAACTCAAATTGGCCACTCTGACATCGGTCCTGACCTGATCCACTTCCTGCAAATACCACAACGGAAAGGTGTCGTTATCACCATTGGTGAACATGATACCGTTGGTTTCGCAGTTGACCAGCATATTGTAGGAATAATCAGAGGCTACATAATTTCCGGTACGATCGTGAGTATGATAATTTTCAGCCATCATTTTGACCGGGCCAAGTAAAACTAACATGCCCGTTACCAGTACCGGAAAAGCTTTAGCGGCACCCCCTTTTATATTCTGGGTTTGTTCGGTAACCCACTCCAGGATAGCAGCAGCACCAATACCGATCCAGATGGAAAAAGCAAAGAAAGAACCGACATAACTGTAATCTCGCTCGCGTGGCTGAGGGTCCGGCTGATTGAGATACAAAATAATTGCCAGCCCGGTCATGAAAAAGAGAACGAAAACAGCTAACCCGTGCTTCCAATCTCGCAAAAAGTGATAATAAGCACCGATAAGACCCAAGAGTAACGGGATCCCCCAAAATTTGCTTAAATCAAAATTGACCCCATCTTCAGCAATCCCGCCAAAATTCCAGAAAAAATAACGCACGTACATGTGCCATACCTGGTATTCCCAGAAAAATTCACTGGCGCTGGAATACCTATCTCCGTTGGGTGAGCGCTGCCACTGCAATTCCCGATCGAAGGTGTGCTCGCCATATTGTTCTCGGTTCATATAGCTAATAAATTCGGGAACCGTCTCGGGGTCGTTTTCATCAATATTCGGATCTAAATTGGAGCGAATATAGATCATCAAATAAGATGAATAGCCTATGATGATTAACAAAATTGACATCACTAAAAGCGAGGCGATTTGATGTTTGTTGTTGACCGCCCAGGCAAATAGAAATACCAATGCAATTATCGCTACGATGATGCCCGCAAATCCTACCGTGTCTGCCATCCAGGGAATTCCTTTTACAATGCCCGGGTAGATTAACGCGGTCAGGGCAATACCTATCACAGCTAAATAGGCAAAGGTGTTCAGATTGACTTTAAAATGGCGGTAATATATGATCATCAGCACCATCGGCAATGCTAAGACATTCAGCAAATGCACGCCAATAGCGAGTCCAATCAGGTAAGCGATCAATAAAATATATTTTTCATTCCCGATCTGATTGCTGCGCTCACTCCAGAAAAAGATGAGCCAGACCACCAATCCGGTAAACAGCATGGAGGGGGCATAGACTTCAGCTTCAACCGCGTTAAACCAGAAACTATGGGTGAAGGTGAAGCACATCGCACCAATAAAGGCACCGGCATACGGAATGTACTTCGTAAACCCTTCTTCGGACTTCAAATATTCGCGGATGAGATGGACAATCGTCAAATATAGAAACAACACCGTAAATGCGCTGGACAGAACCGAAATCAAATTCATTCGAGCAGCCACGTCATCAATCAGGAAATCAGGAATTAGGGTAAAGACCCTGCCAACCAGTAAAAAAAGCGGAGCCCCGGGAGGGTGCGGAACCGCCATTCGATATGAACAGGCGATAAATTCACCGCAGTCCCAAAAAGATACGGTGGGTGCCACTGTATCCAGATAGACGCCTAAGCTGAGCAGAAAAACGACCGTTGCAATTATTTTGTTAATTTTATTACCCTTCATTGACAATAAAACTCCTATTTTTTAACAGATTTAACTCTACTTGGGATTCGTGTTCCGGAGTGTGTACATCTTATAATCAATGTCTGTTTTTTACAACTTCTCTAATAGGGGGGTCATTGATTATTGAATGTTCAAAACTCATCTCTTTAATTTGTCCTAATTTTGGTTTTAAGAAAAGAAGATCGGAGAATTTACGGCGGCCTAATAGAAAGTATTCAAAGACCACGCTGCCCGGATACACACATTTGAAAATTCCTTTGTCGGGAACTTTACGCTGTTTCTGGGTGATACGGCGTTTATCCCGCAACAGGGTAAAATGGGTCATCAACCAAAGATATGCCCTTGCCACTGCTCTGGCATTGGCGAAATGGCCTTTAAACAATTCGATTCCCAACGCCAGAAAATCAAGCGGAACACGTAGAGGCAGGCGAATAAGGAGATTACCCAATGATAAATTTTTAAATAGCAGAAATAGGTTATTACGGAAATTCCAATACGTTTTTCTGGGACTATCTTTATCTAAGGTACCGCCGACATGATGCCATATTTGGGATTGTGGAATAGAAACAATGGACCATCCGGCAAGTCGTATCCGCCAGCACAAATCAATTTCCTCCTGATGCAGCACAAAATCCTCATCAAAATGACCGACCTCATTCAGGGTATCCTTTCTGAGGAAAAGACAGGCACCACTGCCCCAAAACAATTCCGCCGGTTTATCATATTGGCCTTCGTCTTTTTCGGTGGTAAAGAAGAGACGTCCGCGGAGGAAGGGATACCCAAACCAATCTATGTAGCCACCACAGGCTCCGGCATATTCCAACCGATCCCGTTCCTGCATGGCTAAAATTTTGGGTTGGGCCGCACCAATGCGGGCATTGCTTTCAAATGCATTCACAATCGGATCAATAAATCCCGGATCTACATCGACATCATTATTTACCAGACAAATATATTTCCCTTTCGCATGTTTCAGACCTTCGTTATTCCCACCTGTGTACATCAAGTTCTCGGAATTCTCAACGATCTTGACTTCGGGATAATTTTGTTTAACAAAATTCACGCTCTCATCCTGGGAGCAATTATCCACCATAATAACTTCTAAATTCGGATACGTACATCGCCGTAACGAATCGAATAAGTCTTTTAGAAAGCGAATGCCGTCAAAATTTAAAGTGACCACTGATACCAGCGGTTTTTCTTCGTACGCCATATAATTGTATTGTTTCTCCTCAAAATTGTAGCGGAGTTTAAGAAAATTCATAAATCTAAGCAAGCATTAAAACATAGAAAAACTATTACACGCAACCGCAAAATTGGTTTGGTAATTTTTATGAAAAACAAGCAGATAGGGATGACTGGGGTGGGCACAGCACCAATTGCTGATTACTGGAGGCAGTCCGAATGACTCCTGCGCAGAGAGCCTCCACCCTCAACAATTCGTAACTGAAGCTGTAAAAAGAGTAGCTGGTGTTGGTCTTCGATGTACAGAAATTTCCTTTTTTAATCTCCCTCAGTTTATTACCTTTACGGCTTTTATTTTGTTCACCCTAATAAAATACCTTTCTAAGGGGGCGCTCCCCGAGATTTGGTAGGAATGAGCAGAGGATTTAACCAAGGAGGATTATCGCAGTGAGTTTCAAAGCCAAACTACGATGGATGAAGGGAAGCAATTTATTATCCGGTTTTCTGACGGTTGTCGAAAAGGTTGGCAATATGCTGCCGCATCCCGCGACCCTATTTGCCCTGTTTTCACTGGGTATTGTTTTTATATCATGGATTGCCAGCCAGTTCGACTTGCAGGTGCAGCATCCCGGCACCGGAGAGATCATCACCCCGGTCAACCTGATGACTCACTCCGGACTGGACCGGATCCTCACCGAGATGGTCACCAACTTCACCGACTTTGCTCCGCTTGGTACCGTTTTAGTCGCCATGTTGGGAATCGGTATCGCCGAAAGCAGCGGACTGATCGGCACAGCCTTAAGGCTACTGGTGCTGAGCGCTCCCAAACGGCTGCTCACTTTTGTGATCGTCTTTGCCGGGGTACTCTCCAATACCGCCAGCGAGGTAGGATATGTCTTGTTGGTCCCGTTGGGAGGAATCATTTTTCTGGCAGTTGGGCGCCATCCGATTGCCGGACTTGCTGCGGCTTTCGCGGGCGTTTCCGGCGGCTACAGCGCCAATTTGTTGTTAGGCACTCTGGATCCACTGTTGGCAGGTCTCTCCCAGGAGGCAGCAAGGATTATCGATCCCGGCTACACGGTTAATCCTGCCTGCAATTTTTACTTCATGTTTGTTTCCACCTTCTTTATCGCCACAGCCGGCACCTGGGTCACCGAAAAGATCGTGATCCCTCGTCTGGGGGAATATACCGGAGATCAGAATCCGGATGAACTCAAATCGCTCTCAGCGGATGAAAAAAGAGGGTTAATTTATGCATTAGTTGCAGGCGTTATTTTTACAGCGATTGTCCTGTGGGGAGTCATTCCTGCCGATGGATTTTTGCGAGATCCGGAAACCGGCGGCATCCTGGATTCTCCCCTTTTAGAAGGAGTGGTGGCCTTTATCTTTTTAGGCGCCATCGTATTAGGGATTGCTTATGGAATTGGCACCGGTACCGTTAAGAACGACTCCGATGTGATCAAGGGAATGGGGAAAGCTATGGAGACGCTGGGCATTTACGTGGTGCTGGTTTTCTTTGCTGCACAATTTGTGGCGTATTTCCGATGGACAAATCTCGGGTTGATTTTTGCCATCGAGGGTGCCGGAGTGCTTGAGGCCTCCGGGCTGGGAGAAATTCCCTTAATGCTCGGCTTTATCATTCTCTCCGGGTTTATCAACCTGATGATGGGCAGCGCTTCTGCAAAATGGGCGATTATGGCGCCGGTGTTTATTCCCATGTTCATGTTGCTGGGCTACACACCGGAGTTCATCCAGGCTGCTTACCGGGTCGGCGACAGCGTTACCAACATCATTGCCCCCATGATGTCCTACTTTGCCTTGATCGTGGCATTTATGGAGAAATATGAACCGAAAGCCGGCATCGGCACCGTAATCGCCACCATGCTGCCTTACACAATTATCTTTTTTGTTATCTGGGCAATTCTACTGACTATCTGGATGTTGTTAGGTATACCGGTGGGGCCAGGCGCGGGATTGTTCCTGGAAGGATAAGTGCATGTCTACTCATTGTATACCAAATGCGAATCATGAAACGATTCAATCAGCTGACGCGCTCATTTAAGTGCTGTGGAAGAGAGTTTTTCGAAATAATCTAAATCTTGTTCCTGCCCCTCCTCTTTTTCACATGCGTATGTATATGAAAATTCTGTTCTTGCTGAAATGCATTGATTCAGGATATGCAGTTTGATGCCATGCTATTATCCGAAATCAAACTTTATCAAGTGGCACCTAAAGGAAGTTTCCAGGGAAAATCAAAATACCTACCGTAGTTTATCACTAACCTCAAATTAACGATAGCGTCGGGACAGAAAAGAGATATCAAAATACCTCTCATTATTCCACTGCTTTTGTCTCATTTTCTAAGACGAACGTTTTTGGAAGTGGAGCATGATTTTAAAAAAATCTGAATATTGCTGATTTGTTGAAAATGAGAAGCCAATTAATTAAATTAAAATATTAATAGAAATATTGCAGTTGTTTTCAGGGATTTCATCTTGAATAGGATAAACTTAAGAATGCGTAATAAACTCACCGGTTTTAAATTATGGCTATTTTGGTTCTTAGTCATAATTGTATTTGGCGGTTGGTATTATTTCAGTAGTTCAAGTAAGCATCTGGAGTACTTCAAGCGCGGAAATAACTATTTTAAGCAGGGTCTTTATGACCAGGCTATTGCCGAATATAATAAAACCGTTAAAATAGATTCCAATTTTGCAAAGGCCTACTACAATCGCGGGCTTGCCTACCATAATCAGGAACTCTATGAGCAGGCCATTGCAGATTATAGCAAGGCTATTGAAATAGAGCCTAAGGATGCTATAGCCTACATCAATCGTGGGTTTATCTACGAACATCAGGAACTCTATGAGCAGGCCATCGCAGATTATAGCAAGGCTATTGATATAGATTCCACAAGTGCAAAAGCCTCTACAAATGCACGGCTTGCCGCCATATATGGAAGTTTAGCATGGTGTTATTTATTCAATAAGCAATTTAAACAAACGATCAAAGCGGCATGGAAGGGATTGGATATTAAATCCAATCAAACATGGATTAGGAAGAACTTAGCACATGGATACCTCTTTGACGGTCAATTCGCTACAGCCAAAGAAATATATGTTCAAAATAAAGACATTGTCATACATGGGGAACCTTGGTCAGAAGTTATTCTTGAAGATTTTCAAAAGCTAAAAGAAAAAGGGATTTATCATGCAGATATGGAGAAAATAATAACCTTGTTACAATAAGTGATTCAGGCATTGAGAAAGAATTTCGAAAGATATTCAATATTTGTAAAATACTCCCCCCAAAGAATGATAAATGATCAATTAAGAATTACAGATGAGTTGGGCAAAGCACTCTCTCTGTCAATCAGCGCTCCGCGGAGGCAGGGTTGGAGAATTTAGCTCCGCTCATTCAACTTTGCCTGCAGCTTTATTTGAACCCCGGCCAGAACCTGGGCGATGGGACAATTCTCTTTTGACGTCAAGGCGTGTTCCTGAAAAGTCTCCTCATCAATGCCGGGAACTCGGGCCTGGCAGTCTAATTCAATGGCGATTATCTTAAAAGCAGGTCCTTTTTGAGCAAGAGTGACTTTTGCTTCGGTACGTACATTGTTCGGTGAAAAACCGGCCCTGGCCAGGCTGNNCCCTTCCCCTTCCTTAAACCGGGAAGAATAGGAATAATTCTCCACACACATCTCGCTGCCAAAACGGATTTCGCCGCTTCCTTTTTCCAGGGTACCTTTGCCATGCCAATCAGCACTTGCATAACGGACAGGCACGTTGTCGCCTCCTCTTAAGGGTCGTTTTCAGGTCACCTTCTTAATCCAGTGCAGGATCTGCTTCCTTCTCTTTTTTCTGTTTATTTTTCTTCCCGGCTTTTTCAATGATTTCGTCAATCTCTTTAACATCCAGGGTTTCTTTTTCAAGAAGTGTCCGGGCCAATGCTTCCAATTTATCTCGATTGTCTTTTAATTTATTAAATGCAGACTCTTCGGTTTCGGTGACAATGCGCTGGACTTCTTCATCGATAATTCTGGCAGTATGTTCGCTATGGTCCTTGGGTTCTGCAATTTCCCGTCCGAGGAACATGTGATCTTCCCCTTGCTTAAATGTAATTGCACCTAATTTTTGACTCATTCCCCACTGGCAAACCATTTTTCGTGCCAATTGGGTCACCCGTTTCAAATCATTGGCCGCTCCGGTAGTTAAATCATCGAATATTAATTTTTCGGCTGAGCGGCCGCCTAACATGATTGTCATCCGGTTTAGGAGATAATTACGACTGGGATTGAATCGATCTTTCTCCGACACCTGCTCGGTCACCCCCAGGGCACGGCCTCGGGGAATGATGGTGACTTTTTGTAGTGGATCCGTATTGGGTAACAAATAGGCCAGTAGCGCATGTCCGGCTTCGTGATAGGCGATTACTTTTTTATCCTCTTCATCCATCATCTCCTCACGTTCGTTTCCTAAAATGATTTTATCCCGCGCCTGATCGAAATCTTCAGCATCCACTTTTTTCTTATTTCTGCGCCCTGCAAACAGCGCGGCCTCATTAACCAGGTTTTTGATATCTGCGCCGGAAAATCCGACCGTGCGGGAGGCCAATACCTCCAGATCTACATCCTTTGACAGGGGCACATTTTTACAGTGAATTTCCAATATTTTCTTCCGGGCCTCTTTTTGAGGAAGCTCCAGAGTAACGTGGCGATCAAACCGACCGGGACGAGTTAAGGCCGGATCCAGCACATCAGGACGATTGGTGGCCGCCATGACCACAACGGATTGATGGGGTTCGAACCCATCCATTTCGGAAAGAATTTGATTCAGGGTCTGCTCTCTTTCATCATGACCGCCACCTAATCCAGTGCCCCGCGCGCGGCCAATGGAATCGATTTCATCAATGAAAATAATGGCAGGTGCTTCTCGCTTAGCGTTTTCGAACATATCTCTTACCCTGGAGGCACCAACTCCGACAAACATTTCGATAAACTCCGATCCACTGATGCTAAAAAAGGTGACACCGGCCTCGCCTGCGGCTGCCCGCGCTAACATGGTTTTGCCGGTGCCCGGCGGACCTATCAGGAGAACCCCTTTGGGAATATCTGCTCCTAATTGAGCAAACTTTTCCGGTTCCTTTAAGTAATGGGTAATTTCCTTTAAGTCTCGCTTCGCATTATCCAAACCGGCGACATCTTTAAATGTAATGTTCGAACCGGATTCCCGGTATCGTTTTGCTTTGGACTTTCCAAAACCGAATATACCGCCTCCCATCATACCTTTCATTCGTCCCTGTGCGCGTCTGCTCATGTATACAAAATAGCCGATAATCAAAACGGCCGGCAGCAAGGTTAACAACAATATCGGAAACCAGGAATCATCTTCTGACTCAGCCTTTATTACCACCTCATTCTCCTCCAGTATTTTAATCAGTTCCGGGTCGGAAAATGAAGGTATGGTTGTGGCAAAGTATTGATAGCTAGTGGTGTCACTTCTGGTGTCACCACGTACCGTGTATTGGTTAACAAATTGACCGCTTAGCTCATCTCCTTGTATGGTAATCGCTTTTACATTCTCTTTTTTAACCTGTTGCTTAAACTCGGTATACGATATGTCTACCTGATTAGGATTTTGATACATCCGATAGAAATAAGTAATTGCTAACCAAATTAAAGCGATCCAGATAATGGATCGCCACAAAGAAGGTTTTCGGGGCTGTTGATCAAAATCGTCCCGCTTATCGGGCCGCTGTTTTTGTTGTTTGTCCGACGATTTTTTATCAAAGGGTTTTTGATCTTGATTTTTCATTGCTTGATCTTACCTGTTTTAGTTACTGTTTTTTTAACTAAGCCATTTCTCAACTTTCGCTAATTCACTATCAATATCTTTTCCGAGATGAAGGCGAACTACCCGGCGATTCCTGGAATCCAGGGCACGGAAATCCCCCAGCGCCTGGGCGCGTTGCAGTACTTCAAAACCATAGTCGTGGCCAGGAATAGGGACATCTTCCGTGGCATCTGAAGTGATGATGAGGAACACACCCTGATTGGAGCCGCCTTTATGCAGTTGCCCGGTAGAATGCAAATAGCGGGGCCCGTAACTGAGGGTTGTGGCCACTCTTCGACGGTCTCTCAATTTCTGACGAATATTTTGCAAACGCCGCTGCACGGATTCAGTTTGCATCAGATAGGGCAATAAAGCCACATAATCCCGTGATTTTGCTAACGCAAAAAATGAAGTCAAAAATTCCTTGATTGAATCCTGATTGAGAAGTTCGAACCAGAGCTGTTTCGAATTGCCAAAGACGGCTAAATCATTGTGCCTCAAAACAGGTTCACCTTCATCGATAAAACCTGACTGCTGCCATTGCTTCAATAAATTGCGGGTATTTTCTTTACTTTCCGCAACGTTGGGTTCATCAAAAGGATTAATTCCCATGATCGCCCCAACCGTAGCCGTGGCAACTTCCCAGCGGTAAAATTCAGCGCCGAGGTTGATGGCTTCACCCATATCAATAGAGGCGACCGAATAATCATGTTCTTCCAAATCGGATAGTTGATTATCAATTCGATCATCATTTTCATCACTGGTATGGATGTATACAAAGACACGATCCTTGCCATATACATTCGGCGTGCTGAGGGGCTCGTCTTGCACAGGCAACAAGGCCAGTCCGCTTTTTCCGGTGCTTTCAGCCAATAATTGCTCCACCCAATATGCAAACGCTTGTAACCCCGGACTGAGAATGAAAGTCACCTTGTCATGCCCGTGGCGGTGATTCAGCCCCAAAAAGGCACCCAGGCTTATCCCTGAATTTATTTCGGTGGGAAGAAGTGGTCCGCTATCAATCTGCATTTCTTTAGCTCTCATGAGGACCAATTCAATATCCATGCCGAGGAGAGCCATGGGAACAAGTCCGAAAAACGATAAGGCAGAATAACGACCACCAATATCAGCCGGATTTTCAAACACGCAGCGAAATCCTTTCTCATAGCCTTCATTGGCAAGCGGCGTCTCCGGATCCGTGATAGCGATAAATTGCTTCCCGGCACTCTCGCCTTTTTTCTTAAGGACTTGATCGTAAAAATATTGATAAAAGCTCATCGTTTCAGTGGTTGTACCGGATTTGCTGGAAACAACAAAAAGCGTTTTATCAAGCTTGATTTGGGAATCGACATCCTGAACCGCCTGCGGAGCCGTATTATCCAAGACAAGGAGTTCCGGCCATCCCGGTTTAGAACCAAAGGTTTGACGACACACTTCAGGACACAGACTGCTTCCTCCCATTCCGAGCAACACAACTTTTGTGAAGCCTGCCTCTTTAACCTCCCGAGCCACCTGCTTAATATTTTCTACCTCTTTTAAAAATTCATCGATACTGGACAGCCAGCCTAACCGATTTAAAATGGTATTTCTCTGTTGAGGCTCGTCTTGCCATAAAAACGGATCTTTTTCATAAATCCTTCTGGAAAACTGTCTGGTGTCCAATGAGGTATATGCTTCGGAAAGCTTGGCATGGTAATCGCTAAATTCCATGGTTTGGCGACCCAATTTATCGGACTGAAACAGTTTTCGTTTACTGAAGAGCGTTTTCATCAAGCTGTCATATGGATCAACAAATTTTTGAATACCTTCATTAATCAGCTCCCAGGTCATTTTGTCCAGGTCCACGCCGGCTTCCGGGAGAGACCTTAAAATGTTCTCTGCTTCCGCGACTTCTGCTTCTACAGAATTTTCCCGAATTACTCCCGAAGTGGCAAAGGCTTCTATGGTTTCCTCCGGCATGGTGTTGACAGTACGGGGACCAATAAGAGGTTCCACATAACGAACACGGCTATATAAGGGATCCTTGGTGCTGCTGCTAGCCCATAGTACCCGTTGAACGGAAGCTCCCTTTTCCGCCAACGCCTGCCAGCGGTCTCCACTAAATATCTCTTTAAATCGTTGATATGCCACTTTGGCATTGGCTATGGCCACTTTACCGATCAATCTCTCCGGCAGAGCGGTTTGACCTTTTTCGACCCGGGGGCGTATTTGTTGCCCCAATAATTGATCGCCGAGGACATCAATACGACTCAGGAAAAAGCTGGCCACCGAGGCAACATCATTGACCGATTTCCTCTCTTCTGCACGTCGCTCCAGAGCCCGAATATATGCCCGGGCGACCTCAGCATATGCCTCAATGGAAAAAAGCAGCGTAATGTTAATATTAATGCCTTCATAGAGCATCTCCTCAATGGCGGGTACGCCAGCCGGTGTGCCGGGAATTTTTATAAATACATTGGGTCGATTGACTGCACCGAACAATCGGCGCGCCTCGCCCATGGTACCATGTGTATCATGAGCCAGGTGGGGAGAGACTTCCAGACTGACAAAACCATCCTGGCTATCTGATTCATCATAGACCGGCCGCAAGATGTCACATGCATCCTGAACATCCTTTACGACCAGGGCCTCATAAATCTCCGGCACTGATTTTTTCTGCTGCACGAGTTCCCGGATTTGATCGTCATAATCGCCACTCTTAGAAATGGCTTTATTAAAAATGGCCGGATTGGAGGTAACCCCACGGAGCCCTTGTTCGGTAACGCGCTTTTTTAGGTCTCCGCTCTTTATCATCCCCCTGGTCAGGTTGTCCAACCAGTAACTTTGACCGTATTCGATTAATTTGAGTAGCGGATTCATGGGTTATATCCTCTTTTAAATGTTGTTCAGAAGAACAATTTTTTCAACTACATCTTTATCTAAACTTATAAGGTAACAGGTAAGGACTTCACTGTCAACTTGGTTTTGTAAAGAGGTAAAATACTTATTGTACGCTAAAAAATCCAAGCATCAAGCACCAATTTTCAAACAAATATACAACGTTCAAATGCAAAAATGTTCTAAAACAATACTCATTACTTTCGCGATTTCTACTCCGCTCCAGACAATGCAAAGTCTTGGTAAACCTGAATTATTCACACACCTTGCAGTTAAGCAAGCTTTATAAAACCCCGTTGGGGTTTTATGCGATTGGTAAACTTCTCTTTTTTTCTAATAAATAGTGGTTCCATTCAGTATCACATTCAATCGTTCTAATTTAGTTGAAAATTGGTAATTGGAATTTGATGCTTTGCCAGAGGATGCGCCAGCAAACGCTATCTTTAGAACGACTTTGCAAGTCGCCTGGCTTTATTCACAATGTTCTCAATCGTAAACCCATATTGCTTAAACAATTCCTGGTAAGGAGCGCTGGCGCCAAATTTGTCTATACCGATGATGTCACCCGAATCGCCAACCCAGTCTCTCCAACCCAGCGGTGAAGCAGCCTCTACTGCTAATCGGGCTTTGATACTTTTCGGTATAACATGCTTCCGGTAAGCTTCCGATTGTTCTCGGAATAACTCCCAGCTCGGCATGCTAATTACGCGCGCCTCGATACCTTCATCAGCCAATTTCTGCTGAGCCGCTAAAATCAGCTGCACTTCTGATCCGCTGGCCATTAAGAGCACTTGGGGGTTATTGCCTTTTTCTTTTGACAGAACATATGCCCCCTTCAGCACACCTTCTGCTCCAGCGAACTGCGAACGATCGAAAATCGGTAATTTCTGACGGGAAAGCACCAGCATGGTCGGGCCGGATTTTCGCAACATGGCCGCGCGCCAGGCATAGGCCACCTCATTGGCATCTGCCGGTCGAATAGTGCACATGTGAGGCATCGCCCGGAAAGAAGCCAGGTGCTCGATCGGTTGATGGGTGGGGCCGTCTTCACCCAGGCCGATGGAATCGTGGGTCATTACGTAAATGATTGGCAGTTCCATCAATGAAGCTAAGCGAATAGCCGGTCGAGCATAGTCGGTAAACACGAAAAATGTAGATGCAAATGGCCTGACGCCGCCATGAAGATACATACCGGAACTGATCCCGCACATGGCATGCTCGCGCACACCCCAGGCGACATTTCTTTGATGATAGTGATCTTTTAAAAAATAATCGGAGCTATCGATCAAGGTTTTGGTTGACGGAGCCAGATCGGCGCTGCCTCCCATCAGCCAGGGAAGTTTATCCGCAAAGGCATTGATCACTTTGCCGGATGCTGCCCGAGTCGCTACGGGACCATCATCGGGCTTAAATTCAGGGATATCTCCATCCCATTCCTGCGGAAGTGCATTGGATAATGCGGCTTCAAATTTTCTGGCCAAATCCGGGAATGCTTTCTGATACGAATCATACAATTGCTGCCATTCCGCTTCTAACGTTTTTCCTTTTTTTGCATTTTGGGCGAAATGGTCCCTTACTGCATCGGGGACTAAAAAATGCTCATCCTCAGGCCATCCGTAAAACTGTTTGGTGCGCTTTACTTCATCTTCACCCAGCGGAGATCCATGCACATCCGGAGTGTCCTGCATATTCGGCGAGCCATATCCGATATGGGTGCGAAGGATGATCAGGGAAGGCTTATCTTTTTCTTCCCGCGCTTTTGATAGCACTTCTGTCAACGCTTCCAGGTTATTGGCTTTTTCGCCAATATCCTGCACGTGCCAGTGATAGCCTTCAAATCGCCTGGCCACATCGTCGGAATAGGTAATCTCCGTTTCTCCTTCGATACTGATGTGATTGTCATCGTAAATGTAGATTAATTTGCCAAGCCCGAAATGGCCGGCCAATGATGCGGCCTCGTGGGAAGCGCCTTCCATTAAATCCCCATCGCTGCAAAACACATAGGTATGATGATCGACAATATTATAGTTATCGCGATTAAAGGTGACCGCCAAATGGGCTTCAGCAAGGGCCATGCCCACCGCATTAATAAATCCCTGTCCCAACGGTCCGGTGGTGGTTTCTACTCCGGGTGTCAGGCCGTATTCGGGATGTCCGGGAGTTATACTCCCGAATTGACGAAAGTGTTTGAGGTCGTCCAGAGAGACCGCATAGCCCGCTAAATGCAATAGTGAATATTGTAACATAGAGGCATGACCGTTGGATAGCACAAACCGGTCCCGATTGAACCAGCGAGGGTTTTGGGGATTATAACGGAGAAACTTCGTCCACAATACATAGATCAGGGGAGCCAGCGCCATTGGTGCGCCGGGGTGGCCGGAGTTTGCTTTTTGCACTGCATCAATTGACAAAGTTCTGATGGTATTGATACTGAGCTCTTCGATAGGCATTTGGTCTAATTTATTATTCATGGACTCCTCATCACTTTTTGTTGTCAATAGCTTTAGTTAAACGGTCTTCAGTCAATTCTAAATTTAATGCAGGCGATTGACCTTGTTTGTCTTTGCCAGGATAGAGGGTAAGATGCGGAAAAGGGATTTCAATATCTTTTTCATCAAATTTCTGTTTTAATCTTCGTTTAAACTCCCGCCCGATTGCCCATTGCTTGCCTGGCATCGTTTTATTCCGGGCTCTAATGACCACGGCTGAATCGGCGAATTGATCCAGGCCCATAATATCAATCGGTTCTAAAATGTCTTTTTGATATTGCGGATCGTTTCGCATCTCCTCATCCACTTCCTTGATCACTTCAATAACTTCATCCACATTTTCCCGGTAGGCAACGCCAATGTCAAACAAGTAGCGGGAAAAATCTTTGGTATAATTGGTGACCACGTCAATTTTACCGTTGCGCACATAATGAACATTGCCGGAGAGATCGCGTAATATGGTCATTCTTAAATTTATCTTTTCCACCAGCCCTTTCTTTCCGGCAATTTCAACCACATCATTCACCCGGATTTGATTTTCCAATAAAATAAAAAATCCGCTGATGACATCCTGCACTAAGTTTTGCGCTCCGAATCCAACGGCCAATCCCAGAATACCGGCTGCTGCTAAAATGGGGCCGATTTCAATGCCTAACTCTCCCAAGATCATGATGATTGCCACAGCTGCAATGGCGATGGTCAGGGCATAACGGATCATGGAGGAGAGCGTATCGGCGCGCTTTCTGAATTCATCCTCTTCCTTACGCTTGCTGATTTCCGAAAACAATTTGGCTGAGATAATGCGGCCCACTTTTATGGCCACAAAAGTCAGAATAAGGATCAACAGGACTCTCAGCCCACTACTTAACAGCCAATCGATCGTCTTCTGCAAATAGAGTTCAATATCCATGGTTAGCTCTCGCATTTATTATTTAATGTCTGTTTCTGTACAACTTGATAAAATCAATATAGGCAACCACCTGTATATGACACAACCATATTTCAGGATACTTATTAATATGTCAATAACCGGTGGAAAAAAAGGTGACAAAATAAATTTTGTTACTCCGGTTCGACAAGATTTATTTTGAAGATTATGGCCAGACTTTTTTATTCTGAAATACCCGACGCATTGCAGAAATGGCCGCATAGTATCCGCCCATGCCATGTACGCCACCCCCCGGCGGGGTTGAGGAGGAACAAATGTAAAATTTTCTTTCCGGCGTTGAATATGGATCAAATCTTAGCGCAGGTCTGCTAAATAATTGCCGCCAGTCCAATACCCCCCCATTAATATCGCCGCCAATATAGTTCTGGTTATACGATTCAAATTCCGAGGCGGTGATTTTATGTCTGGCAAGGATCAATTTGCGAAAACCGGGTGCAAATCTTTCAATCTGATTCTCTATCATGGCGGTCATATCAACCGCAGAGCCGTTGGGTACATGACAATATGCCCAGACAGTGTGTTTTCTTTCCGGCGCCCGGGTTGGGTCGAAAAGACTTGGCTGAGCCAGCAACACAAAGGGACGCTCCGGTGGTTTTCCTTCCCAGACTTTTTTCTCCGCTACCGCAATTTCTTCCAGTGTGCCTCCGATATGAACGGTGCCTGACTGACTGCAGGCCTTATTTTGCCAGGGAATGGGACCATCCAGTGCCAAGTCAAGTTTAAAAACGCCGGGGCCGTAACGGTAGTATTTCAATTGCTCAGCATACCCTCTGGAAAACTTTTCTCCAACAATGCTCAGCAATTGCCGGGGGGTCACATCAAATAATACGGCATCGGCAACTGGCAAATCACTCAGGGATCGGACGTTGACATTGGTGGCAATCTCCCCACTCAGTTCCTGAAAATACCCGCTGAGCGCATTGGCAATTTGCTGTGAACCACCCCTGGGAATTGGCCAGCCCACCGCGTGACCGGCAATTCCAAGGATAATCCCTACTGCAGCGCTCAACGGCTTTTCTAACGGCAGCACCGAGTGGGCTGCTATTCCGGCAAATAGCGCCCGTGTCTCTACATCTTTAAATGTCCGCTCTGCAAATTTCCGTGCCGATTGAACTGCCTTCAATCCAAACTTTACCGATACAAGAGGGCGATGTGGCAATTTGAACGGACCCAGGATATCAACAGCGAGTTGTTCCCAGTGAGACACCAGCGGTTTGAATAATTTTTGATAGACCTGGGCATCGGACGGAAATTGCGCGGCGGTTTCGGCAACGGATCGCGTTAAAAATACCGCTTTGCCGCCATCCAGAGGATGAGCCAACGGCAGTGGCGGATGGATCCATTCTAATCCAAATTTTTCCAGCGGTAAATCTTTAAAAAAGGGGGATCCTACTGCCAGCGGATGAACGGCAGAGCAAATATCGTGAGTAAAGCCTGATAAGGTTAATTCTTTTGAGCGCGCTCCCCCGCCTATCGTATCTTTCGCTTCCAATACAATCACCGAGTAACCTTCGCGCGCCAATGTAATTGCGGCAGCTAATCCATTGGGCCCACTTCCTACGACCGCAGCATCGTATTTGTCATTTCTACCTGGATATTCAGCCATAAAATTGTTTCGATCATTACCACCCGAGCGCAATCACGAAACCGAACAATCCATCTTTCTGAGGCCGTTGGAACGGTATCGCATAATAAACCTGGCCGACCAGAGCTCCGAATAAATTAACCCGTACAGCCATCCCGGTACTGAAAACAGGAATACGTTCTTTTGATTTTTCTTTTAATTTGAACTCGGGAGATTCGTCGGCTGTCCAGGCCACGCCACCATCGAAAAACAGCGCCAGTTCGGTAGGTAAATAGGGGAAATTGATGAGACCAAACTGCTCCGTACCGAAAAGGGGGAAGCGAAATTCCGCATTAAAGACACCTATTCTGGATCCTAACAAACGGTCGAATTCAGGGCAATCGCCCGGACTATCTCCCTCCGAGCATTCACTGTTTGTAAACGAACCGAAATTGTAGCCTCGCACAAAGGTTTCATATCCGATAAATAAGGGCGTTAACCGATTATTCTCCTCCTCGTTGAGAAAATATCGACCATAATGATATGCTCGAAATGCCATTGTGAAAGGATTCCAGAAAAAATATTTCCGATAGTCGGTTAATATTGTCAAGTATTGCAGCGTTCCAACGGTCGGTTGAGCTTCGAAACGAAAACGTCTCCCGTTAATGGGAGAGGTAAACCCAAAGAATGAATAATCACCCACGTAAGCCAATCCCCCTTGCACCAGGTTAAGGCCATCCGGCGCCGGGAGGTCTTCGGTTTGCCGGTCAACAACTGTTCCGCCTACCGTAACAACTTGCTCCACTTCTCTGTCAAAACTGATGCGGGTAAAACCCAGATTAGCAGAGAAACGACGATTGGTTGATAAAGGATAGTCTCCCAGTAATGTTGCCTGATCATAGAATGTGCGCAATCGATTAAAAATTAAGGCGCGTCCGGCCACTGTTTGACCGTTCACCTCAACCGGTACAGTGCCCACCGAAACCCGTTCGGTACGGATGGGGATATGACTAACTGCTGCTCCCCAATTATAACGATTTTTTCGATTCTGATACACTACCTGTCCGCCCAGATCTTTAATACCGCCATTAATTTGGGCGACAATTCCTAACATGTGATTATTCAACATATCGCCAAACAACAAACTTGTCCCTCCGCCAAGGGAAGTACCAAAGCGATCTGCTGCTGCACCAATGCTAATTTGTCCGATATATTTCAATCCCAGAGAAGCATTGTAATCCGTTATCTTATACTGGGTATCTGCTGGTAAGGTGGTGCGATATTCATCCAAATATTCATTGACAGATGCCACTGCTGTGCTTTCCAATGGAGGCAGCGAACTAAAATTGAGCAGATTTTCTTTTGCCGGATAAATTCGCTTAGCTTGCAGCTTAGCCGTTTCCAGCGCATAGACATTATAGTTGGTCTTCTCAAACACCGAAAACATCATTCTGCCGCTTTGCCGGGCCACAGCCAGGCAGGGGGATAATTCCGTAAGCCCGCTAATCCCTGTTGCAACGTTAGTGATTTGAAAAATTTCTCCGGTAACCAGGGAGTAACGATAAACATTATTAAATCCGTCCGGGTCGGCGACGAAATAGATTTCCTTTCCGTCCGGCGAAAATTAAATTGAGGATTAATATGCTTTCCCTGTCTGAAAATGTCCAGTAATTTCATCTCCCCGGTTTTCACTTCGAACATAGCCAGTTGCATTGGTCCGGTTTTAAGAATACTCATATCAGTTCCCGGTCCACGATCGGTAACAAAAACAATTTTTTCCCCATCGGGGGACCAGGCCGGTTGTAGATCGGCATAACGATCGTTGGTTAGTTGCCGGGTTGTCCCACGATCCAAATTATATAGGTAAAGATCGCTTAAACCGGCCTCGGATCCGGAAAAGACCAGTTGACGGCCGTCAGGCGACCAGCTAAGGTGATAGATAGCGCCGATGGAATCGGTTTTGATGGTGCGTTTCACATCCCCGGAAGCAACTTCCACAATTGAAATGGCATTTTCACCATCTTTGAACACCACAAAGGCAAACAGTTTTCCGTCGGGCGACCAGGCTCCGGCCGAATTCATAAATCGCAGCGCGTCAAAATGGGCATCGGTGTTGGCACTGACTAATTTCTTCTTGATTTTACCGGTATGCGCATCCGCCAAAAATAAATCGATGGTGAACAGATCTTTTTCGGAAAGAAAGGCTACCTGGCTCCCATCGGGACTGATGGCAGGCGCCATATTCATACCGCCGGCGTGAAGGTCTTTGGCCAAAATCTTCTCTCCAACATCGTTGGGTTTGGTACGACCTTCCAGCTGCGAATTATATGTTTGTCGAAGTGCCTGCTGCCACTCGGAAGAGAGGGAATCTCTGGAAATTCCCAAAATGGTTTGAAAAGTTGAATCCAGGCTAAGCGTCATGGCTCTTCTGTAAATTGGGCCAACCACATCATCGCCCCATTTTCCGGCGATATAAGCCCAAATAGCGTGTCCGTAGCGATAAGGAAAGTAGCGTTGATCACGCCCCACCTGTTTGATGGTGGGCACATCATCGTGCGATACAGCATCCCTCATCCACATGGCTGTATGAGGATGACTGCTACCTGATGATAGGTATTCGGCCATCCCCTCGATAAACCAGAGAGGCTGTTGACTGAGAGCGCGAATGCCTCGCTTCTGCGCAATTGCGATGTGATATTGAAAAGCGTGAACCAGTTCGTGTCCCAAAACATGATCATTATCGCTGTAAGCGCCAGTCAGTGGTAATACAATTCTTCTTTCCAGGCCTTCGGTAACACCACCGGTCCCCTGACTAATCAAATTGCTGATCACATTAGTCTGCTGAAAATCAGCATGGTTGGCATATAAAATTAATGGTTGTTTGGGAGGCAGTTTATGGTTTAACAATTTGGTGTACCGCGAATGCCAGCGTTCGATCATTCGGGCAGCATCTTTTACCGATTCGGCTTCACGATCGTAAAAATAGACATCAAAATTGTTGGTGTGCATAATCTGAAAATCAAAATCATCATATTGAACCTTATTACGACCGAAATATTGGGCGTTAGAAGGCAAAGAAAATACGAAGGATAAAATTAAAACTACCCCGGGCGATAAAAAGGCAGCTCGCTGAATAAATGAAGTCATGGAATTTTATATCTCCTGATTTAATTTCACCGAATTTAGTTGTAGTATTTTCATAAGCAAAAATATCGATATTTGTTCCAATCTTCGGACGCACCGAAAAATTTGGAAGGAAGAATAATCTTGCGAGTTTTTTTAATCTTAGACTATATTTGCCAATAAAGTGTATGCTTATTTTTTCTTATCAATTCTGGTTGGCTTGGTATAATGGCAACCTGAATGCCATTTCGGATAAATGTGGAATAACTACAATATTTTCAGTAAATTAACACTTTGGGAATGATTCAATGGTTCAGTAGAGATCATCATTGGGTAGCACACGTAATAATTTTGTGCAGGTTTAGAACACGGTTTATCAACACAAAATATTGGATGTGCATAAAGAACACAATTCTAGTAGCTCACACTGGCGTGAGAATTACATTAACTTTCATATATTGTTCACTAATATTAACAAAAACAATTAAATAGAGTAAAATATAAAATGTCCTCGCTACTAGTGCTGATAGTGTACCATACTTGCACAAATATGGCACTATGTCCAAACATGTTGCATATTGAGTCTGCTCTAATGACCCATCCAATCATCATGGTTTGCGCGAGTTTTAATTGAAATATCCGGGAGAATCACAGACATATCAATCAACTTTTGTGCAGACGAATATTCCCATTCGTCGTTTCCAAATAGAGTAACGGACCACCCCCATTAATTTTTGCTCGAATCCGTTTTTGATCATAGCGGCCCTCGATTTCTATCGGAAAATCGGTGCTTATAGATCCATTAGTTGTTTTAGCGCGAAGATCAAACCGGCTCTCTTGAGGCAAGGTTACGTTGACCGAGCCATTAGTGGTGGTGAATTCCAGGTCCTCGGCCTCCTCAAAGGAGGTTAATACCCCTTCAATTGATCCATTAGTTGTCCTGGCGTAAACCGCTCCTCCTACCCGGTCTGCCCTGATTTTCCCATTGGTGGTTTTTAAACTCATATTTCCAGTCACTTCCATAACTGCGATAGTCCCGTTAGTACTGGAAATTCGCAAATGACAACTTCGTGGAACACGGAGGGAATAGGAAACATTTGTCGAAGTGTGATCACCAAAAAGCCAGTCAAAAAATCCACTTTCTCCGCTGCTTCTGGGGTGCCTGCTCTGAATGTATATCTCGTCCTGGCTTTGTTCAATAATGATCTCAAGTCGTTCCATTGCCTTCTGAGCCTTGTCACGGTCATCTGTTTTGACCTGCTTGACAGCCTCCATATATACTTCCTCCTTATCCCAGGCTTCCACAGTCACTCGCCCATTTACATTTTTGACGGTCAGTTTACCCCCACTTACAAAATCCATCTGTCGTTTTACCACCTCTTCCAGGGTGTTAGCCTGGCTCAAGGCAATTACACTAACTAAAAACAGAAGGATAATTTTAAGATATGAAAAAACTGATCTCATAGCATTTCTCCTATTGATTTTCAACTTTATAAAGGGTAATGCCATAATGACCCTCATCGGTCGGGGGCGGGGCATTCCAGTTATGGTAAGAATGAGAATCGTCGCTAATAAAGTGAAGAATATATTCCCCGGCTGGCAACTCCCTGATTAATTCTGCGCCCCGGTTTTTTCGCGCTCCACCTGCCCAATGGGTTTGATCATAACTCATAATCCAAACCACTTCTTTAGTGTGGCGATTTTCAATCCAGCCGTAATCATACATTTCTTCCCAACTACCTTCTCCAATCGCAGAAATGCGAACCCTTGTATTCTTTTCCAATTTAAATGTTTTTTTCAGGTGTTCGTAATTTCTGACCCGAATGATTTGGCTAATAACATTTCCCCGGGTTCCCAACTCTTCCTGAATTTTAAATTTGGAGGTATCGAAATCCCGTTCAGCAGGAAATATACGGATGCCCCAATGAGAAGGATCATCAGGGGGTCGGGCGTTCCAGGAATTATAAGCGTGAGAATTATCAGTCCGAAAATATACCGTATAGGAACCGGCCGGTAAATAGATGACTTCATCGGTCAGACGATTTTTGTGTGAGCCTCCCGCATTATGGGTATGATGGTAATCCATATTCCAAACTTTTTTGCCAGTGGCAGAATTGATAATCCATCCGTAATCAACCATTCTGCCCCCACTACCTTCGCCAATCGCCACTATACGAATGCTCATCCCTTTTTCAATTGCGAATGATTTGTGAACCAGTTCATCGTTGTAGATATCGGTTAATTCGATGAGGGGGGATGATTGCTCAATTGTAGCCTCCGGGAGAGGTTTGATACTCTCCGTATCACCGTCTATCAGATATATGGAAATTCCCCATCGGTGGGGTTGTCGCGGAGACGTCGCATTCCAATCACCAAAAGAATGAGAACCATCGCTCTTATAATAAACAATATAGGTGCCTGGTAACAGCGTAATTTCGGTATCCACCATTCTGTTTTTTTGGGCGCCACCGGCAGGTTTGGTCTTGTAATAATCCATTGTCCAGATTCTTTTGCCGGTTCTCCCATCCACAATCCACCCGTAATCATACATCTCGCCATCTCGCCCTTCGCCCAGTGCAAATATTTTTAAGGTGGTTTCTTTTTTAATTTCAAACGCTTCCTGAACGAATTCGTTGTCTCGAATTTTCGATATGTCTACTATTAATTGAGTGGATTTTTCATGTGCCCGGCGTACTTTTTGAGATTTCAAATCCGCTTCGTTCACTTTAACTGTGATGCCCCACCGGGAAGGTTGACGGGGTTCTTCGGAATTCCAGCTACCATAAGCATGTGAATCATCGGTCATATAATAAACCCAATAGCGACCCGGCGGGAGAACGACGGTTTCTTCAATCATACGATTTTTGTGAGCGCCACCGGCATGCCTGGTTTTATCATAAGTCATCTCCCACACAATTTGATCAGTGCGAGCATTGACAATCCATCCATAATCAAACATTTCACCGTCTCGTCCTTCTCCTATGGCAGTAATTTGAACGGTCGTTTCTTCGGTAAACTCCAAACCTTCTTCAACGTACTGGTTGTTACCAACACGTGTTAAATTGACCACCGGTTTAAAGTCGGGCCCCCGAAATTCTTGTACGGCGTTCGGATCATATTGTCCCGGCACTCCGGTTATGGTGAGTCCCCAAAAGACAGGATCATTCGGCGGATTAGCATTCCAACGCTGCGGAGAATGGGAGTCATCGGTCACATAACGGACCCAGTAGTCTCCGGAATTCAACTTGATCTGTGTTTTCCAAATTCTATTTTTAAAAGCCCCCCCGGCATGTTGACTGTTCTCTTCCACCATTTCCCACACTTTATGCCCGGCATCTACGTTCAAAATCCAGCCATAATCATATTCTTCTCCGTCCAAAGTTTCTCCTAAGGCATAGATTTTAAATTCACCTTCCTCAGTCAATGTAAACCGTGCATCTTTAATATCGGAGTTGTAAACATCCGTCAGGCTGACCACTGCGTTTTGTCTGCGTTTATTGTGATAGTCACGAACCTGTACTGCTGAATAGACCTCGTCAACGGATTGTATTTTTAAATAGCAATCCTCAATATTTCGTTCCTGCCAGTTGTCTCCGCGTAACAAGCGTTGTAACAATTCCCCCAGGCTGGGAAATCCATCCCGCTTGTGCAAAAACTTTCTCGGCTCCAGGGCGTTAAAATAGACTTCATATCGACCGGCCGGCAGATTAACCTGACCGGAAAATTTTCTTAGCCAGGGAGAACCGGACATGCTTTGGGTGTTAGAATTCGTCATTTGCCAAACCAATTCCCGGCTTTCCGCATCAATAATCCAGGCATAGATAAACATGCCCTGCTCGTCTTCAAATCCCACTTTGTAATAGGAAGTTTCTGCTTCGTATCCCCCACCCAGGGCTTCAATATGAACCTCTTTGGAGTTATTCAGGTTAAACCCTCCGGTTCGAAGTTCTCCGTAGCGAATGGTATTGAACTCCAGACTGATTTCTTCCTGAGCGTAGAAGATGGTGGTTAGAAAAATTCCCACAATAATGACGAAGAACTTCCTCATAAGCTCCTCTGTTTAGAATGGCTGATTAATTCGTAAAGTGACGATAATATCATTATCGGAGCGATCAGTGCGTTTGGCAAAATTAATGCGGAAATGTTCCTCCCCATCTGCAATTCCGATTCCGATATCGGATTTAATTTTAGCCAGGGATAATGAACGAAAGCTGTCCAGCACCCTTTCATCATTGCCACTACTCCAAACATCTCCGACATCACCAAATATAATAAGATTGAAGTGATTGATCCCCAAAAAACTTCCGAGAATATCCGAATCAAACACATATTCCACGTTGGTTAGAAACATTCGGTTACCGCTGAATGCTTTATAGTTGAATGCGCGTAAAGTGCTGATGCCACCCAGCTCAAAATTCTTCTGCAAAGGCAAAGCCCCTTCGGAGGTTCCCGCCATCATTCGCAACCGAATTCTCTCTCCTCTTGTTACCGGCTGATAGCGACGGAAATCCAATAAATAGCGGTTAAAATCAAACTGGCTTTCCAGTTGGGGAGAGGAGGTCTCAGCACTCAGATTAATATACCAGCCCTTTCGGGGATGCTCAAAATTGTCTCGGGTATCGAGGCTTATTTCGGTATAAATGCTGCGCATGGTGCCCTCATCACCACCAAGGAGAGGATTTCTGCGAAAATTCTTATCTCCGCCAAAAAGTGCCCAATTGGTGTTGCTACGGAGACTCTCATAATCATCATTTCGATACTCAATGCCGATCAGAAATGCCCGGGTAAGGTTTTGTCTAAGATAAACGCTAAAACCCTTACGACGAAAATAATCGTGATAATCCTGTTTGAAGAAAACGGCAGCCAGGCTGTTTTCCGTGTAACCGACTCTCCACAAATCCTTTGTGTCGGTTAAATCATGGTATTCGGCTCCGATCTCGGTGCGATAATCCATCGAATCAATAAACCAGCGATCGAGTCCAATCTGATAACGAATGTCCTTACTCTCAAATCCGTATCCAACGAATCCATACCCGCTCAGATGGGCAGTAGGGTAACGCCATTGTCTGGGGACTTCCAGTCCCAGAAACACGCCTTCCACCCGGTTATACCGCAAGGCAATCTGATGGTCGGAGTCGGGGATTTCGAATTTGCTGTAAGGGGTGTAATTGTCATAGGAGTGAAAACGAAGGAAACTGTTTTGATCGGTTAGCAGATTTTTCCAATGGGTTTCCAACATATTCCCTTCAACTTTTCCATTATCATGCAGTATAACGCGTCCCCCGACACTGGTAATATTTCCGTTGACCGCACTGTTATCGAACACCTCCACATCTCCGTACAATGTCAGGACATCACCATTCACCTTACCCCAAATTCCCAGGTCGCCTTTGACCACCACCACATGTCCGTTGATCACTTCATCTGGTTTAATTTCAGTAGAATGAAAATAGCGACGGATAGGTATCTTGTGAGTGTCTGCTAGATACCGGCTTTCTGCCCTGGCGCGTAATTCCTTGGTATCCTCTTGGTGAATGTTTTGTCCATACAAATAGACTGGTAAAATACCAATTAAAATTATAAGAATGAAACAAAACGTATAAAATACTCTTGCCATCATGATGGTTCCTCCACTATGATACACATTAGTAAAGCACGCATAAATTACGCCCGGATGCCTGTAAAAGTTACAAAATAAGAATTATTCTCACTGTTGTCCAGACTTCAGGTCAGTGGTGAATTTCGCACTTGAATTTCTATGAAAATATAAGTAGTTTCATAAAGTCATACATAAACATATCAGTTCAGACTGCAAATGAAGGCAAAGCTGATTTCATCAATAACTCTATGGGAGGAAAATCATGTATCGTCTGACAATCCTCTTCGCTATTCTTCTGGCAATAATTTTAAACACAAAAATTGGGGCGCAAAATCCGACCTTCCTCGATCTGCTAAAATTTCCGATTGACCCTGTATCGGTAGGGCGCGGAGAAACCGGGGTTGCTTTTGCCTACGGCCTCCAGTCGCTGTCCATAAATCCGGCACATATCAATAAATCTCAAAAATGGGAAGGATTCTACAATCGCCAACCTAAGGACGGTGATACCTATTTTATGAGTGGCGCCGGTTGTCGGTTGAAAGACCATCATTACCTGGGCATTTCCTGGCGAAGATATAATTTCGGAGATCACCTGACGACTATACCCGGAGCCATTGTTCCGGAATACGATATGGCCCTGAGCCTTACTTACGGGCAGCAATTTTCTAACCATTTACTGGGTGGAATCTCTCTTAAATTCCTGAGAAGATCTATAGATCAATCTGGCTATGAAGACAAATCAGAGAATAGCTGGGCAGTCGACCTTGGCATTAACTGGATAAATTTGTTTCCTGCACTGACGATCAAACTTTCTGGCCAAAATGAATTACCTGCGGACGATTTGCGAAAGAACTTGAACGGCCAGGGGATCAACATCGGTGTTGCTCTGCTCAATGCCGGCCCGGACATTGAAACTAGAGTTTGGATGAGGCTTGAGGAGTCAAATGCCATTCCCCAGCAATTGCGCCTGGGGCTCGCTTATCAAATTTTCTCCTCGGTAGAGCTTGGATTGCGCGGATTAGCTGATTTTGAAAAGGAGCTGGTTCATACTGAGAATGGTGATCCTGACCCGTTCTATCAAGCCTGGGTAACCGGGTGGCAGGGAAAAACATTCAAAGAAGCAATTTACCACGTTGGTGCCGAACTGCATTTAAAGTCGTTCATCAGCATACGTTACGGCTATCGCTATGCGCCCTTTGAAGAAGAAAGGGGAATTTTTACCTATGGTCTCGGTTTCGACTTGAAATACTTCTCTTTCCATTACGGGAAGTGGATTGACGTAGACCGTAGATTCTTTCAACGCAGGAATTCTCATGTTTTCGGAATTAGCCTGGGAAACTTGGGATTTTGATAGGTTTCAGAGCTTGAAGCAGGAGTCTCACACTCAGCACACGTTCAAAGGTCTCCCCTGAACGAGAAAAAAAGGTTGAACCTTCAATAGACAATTCAGACATTCGGTCAATCTGCCACATTAACGAAAAAATATCTTCAAGCCTTCGGTGCAATTCTTACACATATCAATACTGTCCCGGTCCTTTACCACCGTCTTACGGAATTTTTCGTAATTTTCGCCCTCCCAAATCGAGTCAAATTCACTTTCCCCTACATCACCTAATTGGAATTCTGCGTCTTTATCAAAGCAACAGGGGATGACTTGTTTATCCCAGGTAATGGCCGAGCCGTACCAGATTTTTTTGCAGTAGCCGGAGTAGGATCCTTTAAGTCGATATTCGCCATTCACCTTTTCATATCGGCGGTATTTCTTATTCTCAGGCAGTGTTTCTTCCACATGGTCAAAATCATAAATCTGCGGGGATTTAAAGATTACCCGATCAACGCCCAAATCTTTACCCAATTGTTTGATATCCTTCATTTGATGCTCGTTATGGCGCATCACAATGAACTGTAAATCCGCGATAGGGAATTTTTTCTTCAGTCGTTGCCGGGCCTCTATAAATTGTCGAATACCGCGTATGACTCGATTAAAATGCCCTGCCTGTCGATACATGGTATACGTTTCTTTAGTGGCGCCATCAACAGAGAGAATTAACCGACCCAAATTGCTTGCCGCCAGCTCTTCAGCGAATTGTGGATTGGCTAAGCGGGTACCATTAGTGCTGATTACGGTGAAAATCTTTTTCTGATAGGCATAATCGATCATCTTTAAAATATCCGGATTGATAAAAGATTCGCCCTGGAAGTACAGTAACAATACCCAGGTATAATCCGCAACGTCATCGATAATTTTTTTATATTCATTCAATTTCATATATCCCTGGGGTCTTGCCAGGGTTTGCAGTCCTACCGGGCATTGCGGGCAGCGCAAATTGCATGCGGACGTCGGCTCTATAATGAAAGTGTAGGGTTTCCCCCAGACATAATATTTACCGGTTAAGCGAGAAAGAAAGTAGGAAGTGAGTATTGTGTAGACATTCTTAAATTTATTCCAGTCCCACAAAGGGAGTAGATAAGATATATATGAGTTCATATTATCTCCGAATTTGCAATTATAAAAAAAGGGGACATCATCTGTTGATAATGTCCCCTTTTTATGACGGCGGGGTCTAATTAAAATAAATTTAAGGAGGGAGGTTTCTTTAAGGAGAGAACCCCGCCGTCAAAACAAAGATATATTATGGAATGTTAAAAGTCAAGTAAATTATTTAATGAACGAAAGGTTTTGATACGGTTGGATAGATGTAATGAATTTCCAAAATCTCCCAACGATGCCCTCGTTCAATCAAAGTTGCCTGTAGAACATCCCCTGTTTTTAGTTTAGAAAATACATTAGAATTCAACTTTACATTGTCCAGATGCTCGCCAATTCTTAACGCCACTAAATCGACTGTCTTCTGAATGCGTCCGCGCATTTTGTGTATTTCATAAAAACCAGATTTTTGTTGACTGTCCGGGTGGCCTCTAGAAAGGATAATTTCAAACAAGTCATAGTCATTTAAATAAAACTGCAAGGCGTCCACTACACGCGGCACCTCTGTTTTTACCTGTTCATAATAGTTCAAAAACGCTTTTTTATGATCGATATTATAGTTTTGATGTAACCAGGAAACAAACCGGGCTAAGGTTTGAAAAATTTGTTGAAAAGGGCGGGTATCTTCCTGGGCAAACTTTCGCACCAGCCAAATTGAAAAGAATTCCAGAAAATGATCATCATTTAATTCATATATGTTGCTCAATTCTGCGTGCTCGGTCAGATACTCATTGAATAACTCAATATTATTGACAATTTCTTCAATGGTCTCGGGGGGCGTACATTTACATTCATCCACAAATCTTTTAATGGTTTGGGGAATATCAGCAAATGGAATATCCCATTCACTTTCCAGATATTGGTCTTCAAACCAGCCGTCATCCTCATCATCCCAATCATCTTCAATATCAGCGTCAAAATCTTCTTCCTTATCCAAAAGCTCTTCAAAATAGTCTATAGCAGGATCGTTCGGGTATTGAAGTAAAGATTTGCCTTCTTTACGAATAAATTCGACCATTACATCTTCAACAAAATCGGCCAATTCTACTATTTCAAGATCATCCTCGTCAAATTCGATATCCATTTCATCCCCGTAAAATTGAAGCAAGGTATCCAATATTACATAATCCATCAATTCCACTCGAAAACTTTGCTCTTTAACAACCCCCCCGGAAACTAAAGATTTGAGTGCTTTTAAGCGAAATGGCAGAATCTGATTTTGACGATGATGCATTTCCTGGAATGGGTTACTCCCGGAAAAATGATCGAAGTTTGGATTCTTATACAGCCCCTCTTCTAAAAAGTACTCAAAGCTGTCACCTAAATTAAAACACAGTGTTCCTATGTGTTCAAAGGGAAGGTTTAAGTGGGAATTTTTGCGTTCGTTTATAAAAAAACGTCTTTCTAATTGATTTCCCAGGTGGTTAATCATCAAGTAGATAAAATAATCGAGATTGGTAAGTTCATAAATTTCCTTGTCCCAACTTTCAACAAATTCACGTGCCGAAATAAAATTATTTTCAAACGTACTGGACAAACTTACAACCTCCTGATTATTGCTGAAATGAATTTAACATCATCAAAATATTTAGTCAATAAAAAATTTGGCTCCATTAACCGATTAATTTTCAGCCACCGCGCTGGGGGCAGACTGCATGGTTTTAATACCTCGTTCGCGATATTGCAGTCTATACAACTTAAAATACAACCCGCGTTGTTTGAGTAATTCCTGATGACTTCCCTGCTCGCGAAGGATCCCCTTATGTAGAACCACAATTTGATCCATGTGTTGAATGGTTGACAACCGATGTGCAATGACGATCGCTGTTCGATTCTTTAATACAACTCCAAGAGCTTTTTGAATCAATGCCTCGGATTCGCTGTCAATATTAGCGGTGGCTTCATCCAGGAGAAGAATATCGGGATCGATGACCAGCGCTCGGGCAAGGCTTAATAGTTGTTTTTGACCCACTGACAAATTGCTGCCTCGTTCTTTAACTTCTGCCAGATACCCCTTCGGCAAGCGTTCAATAAATTGATGGGCATTGACTAACCGTGCAGCTTCAATTACGTCTTCTTCGGAGATATCCCTCCTGCCCAGTCTGATATTATCCAGAATTGTACCGGAGAACAGAAAGACGTCCTGAAGGACAATGGCCATGTGGCCACGCAGGTTCTGTAAATTCCATTGCTTTACATTAACACCATCAACCTTGACTTCTCCTTGTTGCACGTCATAAAACCTTCCGATTAATCGCAAGACAGAAGTTTTTCCGGCACCGGTATGTCCAACCAATGCGTATCGTTTTCCCTCAGGGATAATTAGATTAATATTCTTTAATACCGGCTCACTACCGTAGGCAAAAGTCACATTTTTAATTTCGATATGACCTTTTAAACTCTCCTCGGTGTGTTCCTGCGGTGGCGAAACAATCCTGGGCTCGGTATCTAACAATTTAAAGATCCTTTCCGATGAAGCTAAGGCTGCCTGTAAAATATTGTATTTATCCGATAAATCACTGATGGGACGAAAAAACATTTTTGCATATTGAATAAACGCAATAAGGACACCAAGTGTTACTATCTGGGAATCGATTAACCAGCCGCCCCGAAATATGATTATCGCCAGTGCAGTTGCACTGATAATTTCTACCCCCGGATAAAAGAGCGCATAGTAAAATATCGTTTTGATGTAGGAATCGGTATACTGCCAGTTGATACGCTTAAATGTCTGATAGTCTTCTTTCTCCCGATTAAATAACTGAACAATATCCATCCCGGAAATATGTTCCTGCAAGTAGGCATTAATTTTCGCCAAATGATAGCGAATTAAACTGTAGGCAGAGCGAACCTTACGGCGGAATAAAAAAGAGATTATGAACAGGAGAGGAATAACGGAAAACGTCCACAATGCCAGTTCCAGGTGGATGGATACCATCATAATGACGATTCCGGCAATCAAAAATATATCACCAAAAACCATGACCAATCCCTGAGTGAACATCTGATTCAATGATTCTACATCGGACGTCACCCGGGTCATAAGACGGCCTACCGGATTTTTATCAAAGAATTGTTGATGTAGCTTTTGCAAATGAGCAAAAATTTCATTTCGCAAATCATAAATGATTTTTTGACCCACGAATTGGGTTAACAAAATTTGAAGATATTTAATCACGAAGTTACCGACCAATACTCCGAAATAAAGCGCCACAACGCCGATCAATCCGTCATAATCGCCAGGAATGATATGCTCATCAACCGCTAGTTTAGTAAGATAAGGACCTAAGGTTTCCAACAGAGCCGCGATGATAATCATCAAAACTGCTGCTGAAATTAACATCGAATAAGGCTTACCATATCTTAACAATCTGGTAAACAGTCGATGATCGTAAATTTTCCCGATTACTCTGTCTTCATCTATAGGTCCACCAGTTGGTTTTGCTTTCATCATCCTTCTATCAACTCATGTTCAAGTTTCAAAATCTCCGTACATAAAACGATAAGATTAAATATGATAAACAAATGGTCTAAAATCCAAGCCATTTTTTCTAGTTTAGCTTACGGTAAGATAAACGCAAAGAAGGTTTAATAATATAAATTCTGAGGACTGTCGATCAAGTCCTCGTGACATACAATAAAAAAGCTGCCCGGCATTAAATCCAGGCAGCTTGTTGTTAACATAACTCAATAAAAATTTCAATAGTCAATTGTCTCATTGACTTCCAATACCCTGCCTTCAAATCCTTTGGAAGAGAGCTTTTCCACAAATTCATGGGGATTCACGTCGATGACATCAAAGGTCTTATAATGCATTGGAACGACCATCGGCGCCTGCAAAAATTCGGTTGCCTTTACAGCATCATCGATACCCATGGTAAAATTATCGCCAATCGGTAAGGCAGCAATATCGATTTCATTCAGTTCCCCAATTAATTTCATATCGTAAAACAGAGCGGTATCACCGGCGTGATAGAATGTTTTATCATCCACAGTGATCAACATACCACTCGGCTGGCCCATGTAGGCGCCATCCGGAGTCGATGAACCATGATGAGCAATGGTTAATTTCAGCCGGCCAAAGGGAAAATAATAAGCACCGCCAATGTGCATCGGATGTGCCGAGGCTCCCTGGGATTGACAGTAATTAGCCATCTCAAATGTGCTGATAATGGTAGCACCGTTGTTTTTGGCAATCTCAATGCTATCTCCCAGGTGATCTCCATGAGCATGGGTAATCAATACAAAATCCACTTTTAGATCAGCGGGTTTTGTTTTTGCTAAAGGGTTTCCGTTTAAGAAAGGGTCGATGACCAGGGAATGGGTTTTTCCTTCAATTAAAAAAGCTGAATGTCCTAAATAAGTTAATTTTGGCATAATATCCTCCTTCTTATGTAATTGATATGATTTAAAACCAAGCCCATCATTCACACCTACCTGGCATATCAATTTAAAAATATGGCGAACCAATCGCATTAATTTTTCAGATTTGCTTAAAACAAAAAAAGGGAATCATTGTTGATTCCCTTTTTATATTGCCATTTTTAATATTCTTAATTTTCCGGATAGACGCTTACTTTAGTTCGTTTTTTATCCTTACGCTCAAACCTGACATGTCCGTCAATTAGTGAAAAAATCGTATCATCACCACCTCTACCGACATTATTACCGGGATGCCACTTGGTACCGCGTTGACGAATGATGATACTGCCTGCACTTACGTATTGACCGCCAAATGCTTTTACCCCCAATCGCTTAGCCTGGCTGTCGCGTCCATTCCGGGAACTTCCAACACCTTTTTTATGGGCCATGGTTTCCTCCAGATTTGTTATGTTTCAATTTTTTCAATTTGAATCTTGGTAAAAGGTTGCCGATGTCCTTTTGTTACCCGGTACCCTTTACGTCGTTTTTTCTTAAAAACAATTTTTTTCTTCTCTCGTTCATGATTTAAAACTTTTGCCGCTATTTTTGCCCCATCAAGCACCGGTTTACCAATTTTGACGTCGGAACCATCATCAAAGAGCAAGACCCGATTAAACTCTAAAGAATCCCCAATTTGATGATTCTGTAACGGTACATCAAGAACCATATCTTTTTCTACTCGAAATTGTTTGCCACTAATTTCCACAATTGCATACATACGGCCGATCCTCTATAATTGATTTTACATTTATCTCAAGCTTTAAAGATAAATCGAAAATTATGGACAGTCAAGTTGAATATTTTTACGATGAACACAAAAGTTAAGGAGAGTAATTTAAATCCAATAAGGGGTAAACCCAATCAGTTTTCGTTTATTCTACACTACGATGCCAATTCGACAACCAATATTTGCAGCGCTTTTTCCACTCGCTGCATTTCCTGAGTCAGTTGGTCAAAAAGGAATTTTGTTTGAGAAAAATCACCATTTGCGCCACTATTTTCTAATTGGAATGCCAAATTGTACGCCTTTTTGGCACAAAAATTTCCTACTGATCCTTTTAACGTATGAGCGGTTTTTTTAAGGGTTGCTCCGTCATGACGCTCAATTGCCATAGAAATTTCAGAGATTAGTTTGGGATAATCTGTTAAGAAAAGTGCTATTAATTCCTGTAGTAACCCCATATCGCCGTCTAAACGCATTTGCAATTCCTGGCGATCAATGATTTTATCAATGTTCATAAAATTCCTCCTTGAATTTTGTTCACGATCCCTCAACTGTTTAACAAACTTTTTCCAATCATCGGAAACTATTCACTAATAATGAGCTACGTGAACAAAATAACTTGGATTCTTGCGACGATATATACTTATAAATCCAATACTTATAAAGAAATTAAAACCGGATGTTATGCGACGTATCACCTGAAAAGCCCTTTTCTTGAATTACAATTTGTTGACATCTTGAAAATTGAAAGTTTTTTCGTATATTTTAAGATTGAATTTTGATTGGAATTAAGTACCGAAAATAAGATGGCCGAAAAAAGTTCAAAAATCATAATTGGTAGACGGGACAAGGTCGATTTTCCCGATCTGAATCTGCTCGACATCGATGCACAGGTTGAGACCGGTACGTATTTATCTTCTCTCAACTGCAAAGACATTGAAGTAGCAATAGAAGACGAAGAGAAAAAAGTTCGCTTTTTTTTGATCGATCCCATCCATCCCAGCTATAATGAGCGATTATATACATTGCCAATTTATAAACTGCGAAAAGTCAAGGATGCAAATGGCCGGGCCCAAAATCTATATTCGATATTTACACCAATTTTATTATTCGAACTTCATTTTGAAATTGAAATAGAGTTGACACATGACCCCGAACGAGAATATCCATTAGTTTTAGGCAGAAAGTTTATCTCCAAACGTTTTTTAGTCGATGTTAATAAGTATGATCTCTCTCATAAACAGAAACTGAAGAAACAAAAATTTTCATAAAATTTGTCAAATAAAATTAATTGTTTTACCTGGAAAATTTGTCAAATAGTGGAGGATTTTGAAAATGGAAGTTCAAAACAATAAGTATCACTATTTACAAAATGGGTTAAACTATATGCGAGAGGGAAATTTTTTCGATGCCCACGAAGATTGGGAACTGGCCTGGAAGGATATGAACGGTCATATTCGCAATTTTTGGCAGGCAATGATTCAATTGAGCGTTGGTGCCTACCATTTCGAAACCGCAAATTTAACCGGTTGCCGCAACCTTTGGTATAAAGCATTAAAACACTGCAATAATATTATGGCAGAAGAGCAGGTTAAAACCTCTGATTACGTCATACAATTAAAAAGCGTATTGTTACGCTGTTTACGCAAGATTGAGGATCATGAAGATCCGCTTCCAGATGTTCGGAATTTTGCTGCCACAACCGTCACCGCGGAGTGGTTCGATTTTAAATAATGTTTTATTTTTCAGGTTTCTCTTTTGATACATTTGCCTCAAAGTTTGCGATAAATGGCTTTAACATATCGATAGGAACCGGAAAGATAGTTGTGGAGTTGTGCTCTGTTGCAATATCGGCAAGGGTTTGCAGAAATCGAAGTTGGAGAGCCACCGGATGCGGCTCTATTACTTGTGCAGCCTCCTGAAGTTTGGCCGCAGCCTGAAACTCCCCTTCTGCATTAATAACCTTCGCACGACGGATCCGCTCCGCTTCAGCCTGGCGAGCGATAGCACGCTTCATCTCAATTGGCAAATCAATCTGCTTAATCTCAACTAAAGAAACCTTAATTCCCCATGGATCGGAATGTTTATCGATTATCTGCTGCAGATCTTTATTTAGCTTGTCCCTTTGCGCCAGTAAATCATCCAATTCTACCTGGCCGACCACACTCCGTAAAGTCGTTTGCGCCAATTGGGAAGTAGCATAGAAATAGTCCTGTACAGCAATGATGGCTTTTTCTGAATTGATTACCCGAAAATACAACACCGCATTCACCTGGATGGAAACGTTATCCAACGTAATTACGTCCTGAGGAGGGATATCATGTACGATGGTCCGCAAACTTACCTTAACCATTCGGTCCACGATGGGGATTAATAAAATAAGGCCTGGTCCCTTTACATGGCCGATATAATTCCCCAATCGAAACACCACCGCCCGTTCATACTCGCGCAAGATACGGATTGCACTTGCGAGCAAAAACACAACCAATACAATGATAACAACAATGGCCGGCATAGCACCTCCAAATTAAGTTAATGTATCAGAATTTCAATAACCTTATAAACAAGTTGGCAACCTGCTGAGCCTTTTTTATCAGTTTACAAAGTTATGTGCTTCAAGAACATAACCGACATTCGATTAGGAAATTAAGCCTACGCTTCTTTTAGCCTTCTTTGCCATCTTCCATTTTCTTGACTTCCATTTTAAGTCCCTTCACACCCAAAATTTTTACCGTTTCCCCCTTTTTTATGCCATCCGAACTATAGGCATCCCAAATTTCACCTTCATAAGAAATTCGCCCCCGTCCATTTTTAAAATTATCCATCGCCTCTCCATAACCTTCTACCATTGCTTCCAGACCGATCGCTCTTTTTCCGCGCTGGGCACGCAAAACCATTCCTAAAGCAAATACAAAGAATACAGTCACGAAAATGGTAACCGCTATAATAATTTCCCAGGAAACTTTAATAAATGGCGCACCGGTTTCGTAAAGCATAATTGACCCCAACACAAAAGATATCACACCGCCTATGGTTAAAATGCCAAAACTCGGAATCTTAATTTCTAAAATAAATAGAACGATGGCGAGTAAAATTAATAAAATTCCGGCATAGTTCACCGGCAATGTATTCATGGCATAAAAGGCTAAAATTAAGCTGATTCCCCCGACCACACCGGGTAGAATTGTGCCGGGACTATTCAGTTCAAAGAACAGTCCTGCCAGACCGATGATAAAAAGAATGTAAGCAATACTGGGATCGCTGATAATATCCAGAACCTTATAACGGAAAGGCATGCTAATAAACTGCTTATTTGCTCCCAGTGTTTTGAAAACCTGCTTCCCGCCGGATGTTTCTATTTCTTTCCCATCCAGAACAGCGAGCAAACTATCCAGATTGGGGCAAATATGGTCAATAACGTTGAGTTCCAGGGCTTCGAACGCAGTTACGGAAGCGGCTTCGGTGACGGCCTTTTCGGCCCATTCCTCGTTTCTTCCTCGTTCCTGAGCGATACTTTTTATAAAAGCCACTGCATCGTTGGTTGCCTTTTTTAGCATGGTTGCATTGGCACTGTCCGATGCCATCCCGATACTCACCACACTGGCTGCTCCGATATTGGTTCCCGGTGCCATGGCAGCCACATGCGCGGCCAAGGTAATAAACACTCCTGCCGACCCCGCTCTCGCTCCGGAAGGCGAAACATAAACAACTACCGGAATCTTTGCGGTTAAGATATCCTGGGTAATATCCCGCATCGCATTGACCAAGCCACCGGGAGTGTCTAACTTTATTATCAGACAGTTCGCATTATCCGTCTCCGCTCGCTCTATCATTTTACTAATAAACTCACTGGATGCCGGATTGATGATACCGTCAATGGTGATAATATTGACCTGCTCCCGGGCGGAGACAACGGCACTAAAAATTATCCAAATTAAAAGCAATCTTTTCATCATGTGTTCTCCCACACTGATGTTACGGCATTCTGAGCAGGATGTCAAGATTTTAATCGCAAGGAAAACCACAATTTTAAATTCCCGAATTTCGATCATGATCCCTTTATCACAATCCAATGTTATTTTTTGGGTTATGCTGCCTTAGTTGATTTTAGAGAGGAAAATTTTGTTTTGATTAAATGACCAATTTGAATTGCAGGTTTACAGTATATAATTATAATCCTGAGAGATTAGCTGGAGCTAAAATTAATATGAAAGCGATTATGTATATCGAGCTTGTCTTCCGATTCTGGAACCAATGTGTTGATTCTACTATTCATAATCAAATGCTTGACATAAATGACTGCAGATGGTTAATGAGTATATCTTAAGATAAGATTGAAAACCGCGACTATAAGTATATTAAAAATATTTGATTAATCAAGAAAAATGGCAAGATATGAATACGAATAAGGACACCAAAACTGCCGAACATAGCAAAACCCCAATACCGGTATTTGAGCACTGGCTTAGTGACAATCCCACCCTGACTGAATACCTGAGTAAAAAAGACTGGTATACTTTTTTTCAAAAAATTTTGCAGGCTCTGAAAAAACAAGATAACGAAAGAATATTCGAATTTTTAGATAATTACTTACCCAAACTAATCAGCAACAATGCCTCACAAAACATTATTGAAGATAGCATCGCTCATCTGCGATCCGTAATTCTAAATTATATTCTAAATGGCCCTGACATTCGACAGAAAAATAAAGAATTATGGTCAATTAAGACGCAATTGCTTTTCGACGATATTGTACGCTCAATCCAGGAGAAATATGCCAAACTCGGAAAAATCCCGACGAATGATAGTTATGCCCCAAATGAAATGGCAGTTCAGCAATTGGATTCAATGGCCTTTTATCTTAAAGACAGCCGACTTAAAGGGGCCGGGTATATTAACCCAATATTTCAGAAATGGACCGGCGTTACGCAGGAAGATTTTTCCGGAAATCCCGATTGGAAATCCTATATCCATCCCGATGATTACGATGAGGCAAATTTAAAGTTAAATACTCTAATCGAAAGCCGCACTCCATTCTATGAATTGCATTATCGATTGCAAAATAATCAGAATAATTGGCAACATGTGGTTGAACTGGGGCGAGTTCTTTATGGTGAAAAGTCCAATGCCACCGCATTTATCGGAATAATTCGTGAAGCTCGCAATAAAGCTAACGTCGATATCGATGATATCGAACTTATAAAAATCTTTAAGTGTTTTTTCGACAATCAACAGGATTATGCCTTCGTTGTTGATGATGAAGGCTACCTGGTTTATGTAACCCAATCGCTGCTAAACTTCTTAAATCCAGTGGAGACAAATTCAAAAGTTCGCGTAACCGGAGAGCGTTTTTACAATTTGCTGGAGGCAAATAATAAAAAAAATGCAATGAATTACTGGGAATCAGCTAAAGAAGACCTCTCCTTCTCCAAGCCTCTTACCCTCACATTTTCAGATAAAAGAAACGGACAACCACAATTTATCCAATTCAAACCATACTCCCTGGAACACACTTTCGAAAAATCCTTGAGAGTTTTTTTAGGTAACATCAGCTTTAAAAAAGAACCTTCGGAAACATTCGCCGGGCGAGTCGAGAACTTAATCGCTTCTAATCGTGAAATTACGCAGTCAGGAGATTTAAAATCATTCTATCTGAAAGTTGTGGATAAAGCTTCACAATTGATACCCAACAGCGGGGCTGTTGCCTTATTGCTTAAAACTGCCAGGGGATTTGTCTATTACACCGGAATCGGCTTTCAGAATGAAAAACTGGAAAATCTGATTCTACTTAATCAAAACACAAAGGATCGGTTGAATCAAATCGAGAAAATTAAATCTCTGCGTCACGAAGCACAGATTCTGCAATTCTCGGATGTTAAAGATCATCTGAGGTCGATTTTTTCCGCAACCCAGTATCACGCGCTGGAAAAGTATATCAAAATTCAGGAATTGCAGCAGTTGCTATGCGCAACAATTAAGAAAGATGATCACCCCTACGCTATTTTACTGTTATTCAATTATGATAAAAATATTTCGTTTAATGAAGCGGACCGAAATTTATTAGAGTTGTTCGTCCAACAGACTTCAAACTCTCTTCAGCAACTCCATTTGATGAGAAAGTTACAGGAAACTGAATTTAATTACTATACTGTCCTGGAGAAATCTCCCCTGGCCATATTCATTATACAAGATAAAGAATTAAAATTATTTAACCCAAAGTTTCTGGAATTTACAGGTCTGGCCAACTACGAAGCTCTGAAAAATGATATTTGGCGATATATTCATCCTGAGGATTCAGCGGTCTTAAAAGAGAAATTAATGGATCTCGATGGGAAATTAACTTTCTTAAAACATGATTTCCGTTTTGTCAAAAAAAGCAGAGAAACAGTATATTGTTCCGGTGCTTTTGTCAGCATTAGATATAATAATCGACCTGCCATATTGTGTGAGCTGAAGGATATTACCCGCCAGCGCACCCTGGAAGAGCAATTGCCGCAAGCTCAAAAAATGGCAACGATGGATATGCTCGCAACTGGTATCGCCCATGATTTCAACAACGTGATGGGAGGAATTATCCCAAGCGCTCAATTAATTATTCGCAATCCAAAGAGTCCGGAGACTGTAAAACATGCCAGGACCATTTTCCGATTGGCTAAGCGAGCCAGTTCCATTACCCGGCAGTTGTTGGCTTATGCCAGTCAAGATTCTCAGGAAATGATGGCCATCAACCTGAATGATTTCTTGTCAGAAACGCGGAATATGCTCGAAAATATTGTCGGCCCCAATATAAAACTGATGTACGATTTGCATGAGGGCGTCCCGAATATTCAGGGTAATCGTCATCAAATCATACAGATGCTGGTTAATCTCATTACCAATGCTCGAGATGCGTTCACAGATTCCGGCACGATTCGGGTTACCACAGAAGTGATTGATATAAAAGAAAAGAAAAGTCCTTATCATACGTTTCAACCGGGTAAATATGTTCAAATTTCGGTTCAGGATAACGGAAAAGGAATTCCCAGAGATATCATCAATAAAATTTTTCAGCCCTTTTTTACGACCAAGCCCTCTGAAAAAGGCAAAGGGCTCGGATTAAGCATTGTCTATGGCATTTTGAAGAAACACGATGGTTACGTCTTGATTCAAAGTGTGGAAAATAGAGGCACTAGCTGCAAAGTGTTTTTCCCTCTCTCTGCCAAGCAACCGAGCGAACCAATTGTGGAATCGGATGAGGAGATTATTGAAGGAGAGGGAACCATCCTCATTATTGACGACGAAAAATATCTGCGTGAAGTGTTTAAGAGCATGATCAAGTTGATGGGTTATAACTTTATAGAAGCGGCCAACGGCAAGGAAGCGGTCGAGGTCTACAAAGCCAACAAGGATCGGGTCGATTTGGTGATTTTAGATTATGCGATGCCGGGCTTAAACGGCAAACAAACCTATTATCTGTTAAAGAAGCTCAATCCCAATATTCGTGTCATTCTGTGCACAGGATATTCGGAACAGAAGAAAATTTGGGAACTAACCCGCCATGAGAACGTTGAGTTCCTACCCAAACCTTTTACAATTGAAACGTTAAGCAAAAGAATCCACAGTTTGTTGGACGCTGCTTCCGCCCGAAAAAAATCCATTTCTACAGGTAATGGCCGGACGGAAACCTGAAGTTTATTGTGATGTTTTTTTCGCTTTCAATTTTCATCCCGGGCGTAGCTCTCCTATGGAACAGGGACAAGCCCTGCGCAGATAACCATGAAAAATCAATGCTCCACCAGGGGTATTAAATCGGAATGTTTCCATGCTTTTTCGGCGGATTTTTATCCACTTTGTTACGAAGTATTTCCAAAGCCCTGCTAATTTTAGGTCGTGTGGTTTGCGGTTCAATCACCTCATCAATATACCCATATTCTGAAGCCAAATAGGGATTAGCAAATTTTCCACGATATTCGGCTTCTTTTTCCGCCAGTGCTGCCTCAGGATTCTTTGCCTGCGAAATTTCCTTTTTAAAAATAATTTCTGCAGCTCCTTTGGGTCCCATTACCGCAATTTCCGCAGAAGGCCAGGCAAAATTAAAATCAGCGCGAATGTGCTTGGAGCTCATTACGTCGTATGCACCTCCGTATGCTTTTCGCAAAATAATTGTAATCTTAGGGACAGTAGCCTCACAAAATGCATAGAGTAACTTGGCTCCATGTTTAATGATGCCGCCCCATTCCTGAGCGGTTCCGGGTAAAAATCCCGGCACATCAACAAAAGTGATAATCGGAATATTAAACGCATCACAGAACCGGACGAATCTGGAAGCTTTCAACGAGGCATCGATGTCCAAAACCCCGGCTAATACTGCCGGCTGGTTAGCCACAATGCCCACAGAGAATCCATTAATTCTGGAAAATCCTACTACAATATTCTGAGCGTATCCTTCATGGACTTCAAAAAAATCGCCCTCATCGGCAATTAGTTTTATAATCTCTTTCACATCATAGGGTTTACTGGGATTCTCGGGGATAATATTCAACAGTTTGTCTTCCATTCGCTCCGGTTTGTCTTTTGGGGAGACATAAGGTGGTTCTTCCGCGTTATTGAGTGGGATATAGCTGATTAATTTTCGAATTTTCAGTAAGCAATCCACGTCATTATTGGCAACAAAATGGCTGACGCCACTCTTGGTGGCGTGCGTAACCGCGCCTCCGAGTTCTTTAAATGTTACCTCTTCGTGCGTTACTGTTTTAACAACATTGGGCCCGGTGACGAACATATAACTGCGGTCGCGCACCATAAAAATAAAATCGGTGATGGCAGGTGAATATACCGCACCACCAGCGCAGGGTCCTAAAACGGCGGAAATCTGTGGAACCACGCCGCTCGCCAGCGTGTTGCGCAGAAAAATGTCTGCATAAGCCCCCAGACTGACCACCCCTTCCTGAATCCTGGCGCCGCCGGAATCATTCAAGCCAATCACAGGGACGCCAATCTTCATTGCCATATCCATTATTTTGCACACTTTCTGAGCGTGAGCCGCAGAGAGGCTTCCTCCGAAAACGGTAAAATCCTGACTGAAAATGCACACCGTACGGCCATCAATTTTGCCCAGGCCCACCACGACACTGTCTCCCAGATAGCGTTGTTTGTCCAATCCAAAATCATGGGTATGGTGTCGCACTAGCATATCGATTTCTTCGAAAGAGCCTTCATCCACCAACACCTGAATGCGCTCACGCGCAATCAATTTGCCCTGTTCATGCATCTTTTTGATTCGTTTCTCACCCCCACCTTTCAACGCCTCTTCCTGCATCTTACGCAATTGATTTACTTTTTCGCGCATGTTTGTCCATTGAGATTCTTTTTTCTCAGCCACGATTGCTTCCCGTTTTTGGGTTTTTTTCTTCCATTAATTATCAGAATTGGGAAAAGTGTTCGTACCGATTGCTTGTCCTGAGGAAAGTCGTTACCGGAATTATAGCCGAAGGCCTGCCCAATATAACTACCGGTTAATAGTACGGTCGTTCTTCCCAACAGGTTAAAGTAAAAAATTTTCATCCATTAAATCAAAACTAATTAAATTATTAAAATCGCAAAGAATTTAAAAAAGCAAATATTGTATTTGCAGCTTTTATATTTACTCTATAATTTCGGCTATTATAAACATCAAAAGTGCGAGGGTATGTTACCATGAAAAAATTTCCATTGTATTTACTTTTTGTGCTTGTTTTTCTTGGCTGGATTGTCAGCTGTGAAAGTGAGGAGAGTAAGGTAGATGCGGTTAAAGATTCAGAAAGTTCAATCTCTGCTGATGAACAAAGCGGCCCTGCCTCCGAACCAAGCTTTTCGGTCCCCACGGTTAATCATGCTCATTGGGAGACGATTTTCAATCTACAGCAACAGATCATGCGGAATCCGGAAGGAGTAGAATTGAGAAAGCAACTGTGTCAGCAGGCCTATTTTAATCAAAACCAGGCATTGACTGTCATCGGAGTGGCGCGAAGGACCCATCCGGAAACGGGGCAGACAATTCCAATGGGATATTCAAAACAGGCTGCATTTACCGATGCAGGCCGTTGGGCCGCTTACCTTCAACGCTGGTTAGAAAATGATTTTCAACCGGATTTCGGGAATATATCGGAAGCTGTTGATGCGCATTCTGAAGTAGTACGGGAAGAGGTGATTGGAGATTCTTTATACATGGAGGTTGTCTTTCAATATGTTGGAGAGGGGAATTAGACCGAAGCAAATCTTTATGCCATTAAAAAAGCCCGGTCAAAATACCGGGCTTTTAAGTTGGATAAACCTATCTCTCGGTTTGTTTTCTAAAAATGACTCATCGCTACAATAATTACAGTTCCGCGCCTAAGGAAATATACCAGATCGGTTTACTGGACTTATGCAGATCGAATTGCCATGCCAGATCGATCCGCATCAGGAAGTAGAGAAAGAAGACTCTTGCTCCCACCCCATAACCGCTGACTATATCATCAAATACGCGATTCCCGTTTTCATCGATCTTGGTGGCTCGCCATCGCGGGTTCCCAAGCCCCGATTCGGGCGAATCCCATGCCGTTCCAATATCGTAAAATAAGGCACCGCGCACATTAAAGAAGTGAAGCGGCGGAAATCCTAAGCCCAAATGTTGTATCAGCGGAAAACGGAATTCCATATTACTTAAAGCATATCGCGAGCCTTCGGCTTCATAATAAAATGCCCCCCTCAGCGGCGTGACGAATCTGGAAAAGAAAATATCTTCGATATTATTATCTCTTAAACCACCGCGTGCTTTCCAGTTGATCCAATTACTAATCCCGCCTAAAAAGAAGCGCTGAGGATCTTTGCCAAAGCTGGCGCCACTGGCTAAACGAAAGGCAAATTGATAATCACGGTTTAGCATAAAATATTTGCGATAATCAAGATTCACCGTGCGGAAGTCCCGGCTGTCGTCATTATATTTGGGACTGGCGGTAAAGCTAAGGGCATAACGGCTGCCGCTTACCGGACCGGTGCTTCCCCATAGCACGTTGTCATGAACGTAGGACATGGTTGGCAAAATAGTACTGACCAGGATATCGGGCCGGTTATTGGTTAAATTTTCCAATCTCACATTATACCAGTCAATCAGGAGCTCCAATCGCTTAAATCGACTGAAGGGATAAGAGAACAGGAGATTGATTCCATAATTGCGATAGCGTTGTAAGTCGAATCCCGCACTTCTGGGGAAAAATGCCTGATGATAACCACCGATGCCAAAACTAAGTCGGTTTTTCAAATTCAGATATAATAAACTTAAATCGCTGTTTTTCAAATCGGCAACTAAGTTCAAGTTAAGGAAAATTTTGTGATCTCCCAGAAGATCGCTGAATGCAAAGGTCGTGTATCCGGCAAACCCGAAAAAGGTATTATACCCCGCGGAACCGGTCACAATATCCGGACTGAATTTTAACTTATACTTATGAACTTTATAGTTCCCGTCATCATCCTGATACGAGTTTTCAGACAATTCAACCTCTTTCTTTTCCTTCTCTTCCTTGTCTTTCATACGATGACGGGTAAAGACATAATTGCTATAATCATGGGGCGCTTTGCCTTCAACTTTTTCGATTTTATAGGACTTTTTCCCTTCTTTATCCGGTTTCCAATTTCGTGCGTAAACCGGTAACTCTGCTCCTTGCATTTCTTCTACAAATTTGGTATTGGTCAACTCTACCTGAGTAAGTCCGAGGGGATTATTTAAGATATAAATATCAAATCCTCCGTTAAAAAAAGAGCTGAATACCATCTTATTGGCATGCCGATCCCAATTAATTTGAAATATTCCGGAGATGATGTTGGTTACCGGATAATCTTCACCATTGTCCATTTCATGAAAATACAAATTAGAAATTCCGTTCTTGGTGGAAAGATATGCCAGCGTATTGCCATCGGGCGAAAAGATTGGTGAATTTTCATCCCAGGGGGTGTCAGTTATGCGCTCAACGTTTTTGGTTTCAACATCAACGATGTAAATATCGTTTTTCTCAAAATCGAATTGGCTCATTCTAAAGTCTCCGGGCACCGAATCCCTGTTCAGGTAATCTTTGCGGTCGGAGACAAAAGCAATTTTACGACTATCCGGAGACCAGGAAGGTTCATCGTCTGAGAATACGTCATTCGTAAGTTGAATGAGCTTATCGGTTCTTAAATTAAGAACGTAAATATCACTATTGGGACCATCATTGCCGACAAAAGCGATTTTTTCTCCGTCGGGTGACCAGGAAGTAGTAAAGGCCCCATCCAGATCTAATTCATACTTTTTTGTATCCCCGGAGGTAATATTAACGCGATAAATCGCATCTTTCGGACCACTTTTGGCGGTAAATGCTAATTCCCGACTATCGGGACTGAAGCTCATACCCGGACGGAGAAAGTGCAGCTCTTCAAAACTTTCCGAGCGATTGCCTTTTACCAATGTTTTAATAATCTCCCCATCCCGGGAAGACATGAGGTAGATATTCTGGTATCCACGACGATCGGAGATAAACGCGATTTTATCGCCGCTGGGAGAAATCGTCGGACTTACATTTAAATAGTTCGGTACTTCACTATGATCCGTAAGTCTTCTGCCAATTTCCACCGGTTCTTTTCGATTTTCCACTTCCGGCCAATATTCCCTCCGCAAATAACGGTGCCATCTTTTAGTAAACTCTTCCGAACCCACACCTATGGAGGATTTTAGTACTTTTTCAAAGGTTATCTTACCCCTCAACTTGTGCAATAACTCACCAACTTTCCTTCGCCCATAGGTCGTTGCTATGTATCGAAACACAGAGGCGCCACCCTGGTATACCAGAAAGTACTGTAATTGATTTAGATTAGGCATGTAATTATTCAGCATGGCATCACGCACAATCATATCGATTCGGGGATTCCACCCCTGAGATTGAAACTCGGCAATTCCTTCGGAAAACCAGAGCGGGACCTGAGTTACTTCCCCCATTATCAAAGACTGCACAGAACCGCCGTAAATCATATCGTTCATTACCCCATGCACCAACTCGTGGTGAATTACATGTCGAAATTGTTCATAAGAGCCTTCAAACGGAACCACAATACGATTTTTAAATAACTCCGTGACACCGCCGATCCCCTCGGTTAAATAAGAAATCACTACATTGGTTTGTTGCCAATCATTGTGAGAATTGTAAACAATGAATACAATTCGGTCTTTTATATCATACTGCCAATCGCGATTAATCTGAACATAGGCACTTTCTGCCACTTCAGCAGTAAATTCTGCCAAATCCTGGCCGTCACCATAGAAATAGACATCGAAGTGTTTGGATTGGATATAATACCACTCGAAATCTTTATAAACGACCTTATTTTTACCAAAAGCAAAAGTCTCCTGATTGGAAAGCCCCAAGATAATGATGGTGGCAAGTAAGAAACGAAGCAACTTCATTTTAAAACTCCGAAAAATAATTATATCTATTTCATTATTAAATGGTAAACATGATATTTAACTAAAAGTTCATATGAAATGATAACTGTAATTTTAATTACAATTCGAAATAACTTAATTTGACCCTTATCTTATATTTATTTTATATTGATTACATGAATTACACCCAACATTCAGGGAATTAATTGATGGCTGAATTTAACCCGGTAACCTACACTATCGTAATGTTTTGTTTGATCATTTTCAATGCCAACGCAACTGGCGAACCAAAAGATTTTGAACAGGCGGTTTGGGACACTGTCATTGCCAATATAAAAGTAATAGAATCACTTGAACAACCGGATTCGGTAAAGAACGGGCTGATACAAGACCTGTTTGAAGACTACCAGGTAACTGCTAATGAATATCGTCATGTTTACAAAAAATTAATCAATCAGCCACCGAAACAACAACAACAATTACTGAAACGAATCAAGTCAATTCTACAGAAATTGATCAGTTCCGAGAAATATAAGAAACATAGAAGACAACCAAGAAAAAGTAGTTCTAATAAAACCAGTGATTCGGACTCTAAAAAATAGCTGAATTTATCTGTAAACGCAATAGCCGAGCGGTCAATTTTTATAAAATTTTATCGAAATGCCACATTTTATGACCGATGCCACTTATAAACCCTGAGGATTCACTAACTTAATTTTCGGAAAAATAAATTAGTTATTGAACATAACTGTTGTGAGAAGTCATGTTTAGATGGTTTCGTAGACAAAAAGAGCGTTCAACAAGTAATACAACGGGTGAAGAACTGCATATTGCCCTTAGCCGAAAATTACTTGATTTTTTAGCCAAGCAAATTAGTGTGCCTAAAAGAGCGGCTTTAATAATTGCAGACGTGAAACGAAGTAAAGAGTTGCTCCCTGCATCGCTTGAAAAAGAATTACCAAAGCTTTACTTAACCATTGAACATTTTCTGGTAACTCAGGATCCGCTTCAAAAATACACCCGCTCTAATTTAAGAAAAACAGTCAAATATCGTTATGAACCTTTGCTGAAACTCCCAAATTTTAAGCTTATATTTGAGACGGAGATCAAGCAGGAACTGCTGCTTTCCCAGATGTTTTTAAGGAAAAGTGTTGAATATGTCAAAGACAAAATTACCGACATCAACCAGGAATTCTTAGAGGAGATATTAACATGGCTCGGCCGTATTCCGGAAGTTTCAGACCATCCGATTCCGCTTTCTCTCAGCAAAGAGATCCCTCAAACAGAAGACGAATGGCCACCATTTTTATCAGCCTTTTCGAAAAGGCTATTCCGTCATTTGAAAAAATTCATGGGAAAAGATTTAGAATATATTTATGAAAGAAGTTATCGGGAATTAGCACACGATTATGAACTTTTGGAAACTTTCCCCACATTGATTCAATTATTGCCTGACCAGCTTCTTGATAAAGAAAAAATAGAACATCTCAGCCATGACACTCTCCGAACACTTTTCTTTCAAAAGCTCGCTGAATTGCAGGATACGAGTAGCTCGCTTCCGGCTACAGAGAGCAAACTTAAGAATTTAGAGGAAGAAATAAGCATTGCCAACAATACCACGTTGGAAACGGTCAATCTTTTCCACTCTGTTTTGGAAACCGTACAGGAAGGCATTATAACCTGGGAGCCATCAGGTAAAATTATCCTTGTGAATGAGAAAGTTAAAGAGATGTTTGGCTACTCGGAGGAGGAGTTGGTAGGAAATAATATAGAAATGATTATTCCTGAAAAAGATAATAAACACAATGAAAGGGGATTACAAAAATGTTTAGCGCATGAACAATCAGCTCTGAATGGTCAAAAGATAAACCTAAAGGGATTAAGGAAGGATCAAACGCTCCTCCCACTGGAAATGTGCATCAGCAAGAAAAAATCAGAGGATAAAATATACTGTACCGCAGCTATTCGAATCAGAGCGGAAGAAGTGCAAGGCGAGTCAGCACTTAAAGCAATGCCTGATGATTCTCAAAACGTAGAGACTCTGTATCGCAGTCTAAGTGAATTATCAACAGATATTCATTTTACACTGTCACCTGATGGAACATTTACCTATTTAAATAAAGCGTTTGAAAAAATTACCGGATGGCAGAGAGATGAATGGTTGGAGAAGTCAATTACTCAAATAGTACATCCCGATGTTTCGAAGTATGCATTAAAACTAGTTCAAAAAGCGCTTCAGGGTGAGAAAGCAGCGAAAATTGAATTGCGTTTGCGGCGTCAATCGAATTCATATTTGTTGACAGAATTTTCAATCAGTCCTATATTGCAGGCCGGAAAAACAACAGGAGCCATCGGAATAGCTAAAGATATAAGCTTTTTGAGTAAGCAACGGGATATATTGCGCGAGAAGGAAGAACTTTACCAGCAATTGCTTGAATTGTTTCCACAAGCAATTGGTGTTCAGCTTGATGGTAAGTTAACATTTATCAATCGCATTGGCCTTAAAATTCTGGGGGCTAAAGAGACCAGGCAGCTTCTCAATCGCCCTATGAAGGAATTCGTTCATCCTGATTATCACCAAAAGTTAAATGGACAAATAGCTCAGTTAAAAGATTCCAATAATACGATACCAGTCAAGAAAGCAAAACTACTTCGATTGGATGGGCAAGAAATTGAAGTTGAGATAGCAGAAGCGCCGATTTTTTTTCATAAGAAAAAAGGAACGCAATTTGTATTTCGCGATATTACGACAGTGAGAGAAGCAAATAGTTTGCTGGATATTGCTGAAGAGGAAATCCGAAATTTGAACATAAAGCTTCAATCTATCCAAGCGCAGATACAGGCAAAACAAGCCAAGTATAATGAATTGGGAAAGAAATTGGAAGCCAAGCAAAAAGAAATTCAAGAAATAAAAGGCAAACAGATCAAATTAGCGGAGTTAATTCCGGTCTGCTCGTCTTGTCAGAAAATCAGAGACGACTCAGGGTATTGGCATGGGTTAGAGCAGTTCGTTAAAGATACTTCTAATTTAGAGCTTATAAGAGGGATCTGTCCGGAATGTGCAGCAAATGTGGCCGAGGCCATTAATGGCACTAACGATAAGCCCTCTTACTAAGTAACGATTAAAAAACAAGTTGTTAAAATACGATGTCGAATTATAGACTCCCGCTTTCGCCGGAGTGACAGAAAACGGTTTTGGCTGTCCTTCCCGCGGCACCCGGCCACACAGTGGTGCCTGCCACATGGTGGAGACTATGTCTTGGTATGCTCCCTTTGGGAAAAGCGGGAATCGACACGTTGATAAAAGTCCACAAGTTATTTGTCACTATTACTTAGTCGATTTAACTGTATTTTTTACAAACCTGTATCAAAATAAAACCAACGAATTACCAATATGAAGCAAGACGAATATAGTTCGCCTCAATTCCAAAAAGCTACATTAATTTTGGAAGATGGTAGCCTCTATTCAGGGAGTTCATTCGGTTATCCTCAATCAGTAGCCGGCGAGGTTGTGTTTAATACGGGAATGGTTGGCTATCCCGAATCGTTCACAGATCCTTCATATTACGGTCAAATTTTAACCCTGACGTTTCCATTGATTGGTAATTATGGCATACCTTCAAATGGAAAAAAAGAAAATCTATATGCGAACTTTGAATCAAATCGGGTCCAAATTCGAGGGCTGATTATATCAGACTACTCCTCCGATTATAGCCATTGGAACGCGCAAAAGAGTTTAGCCTGTTGGCTACGCCAGTATAAAATTCCTGCACTTAGTAATATTGATACCCGTGCATTGACTAAAAAGCTGCGTGAGAAAGGGACAATGTTGGGGAAAATTCAGTTTGAAGGTAATAGCGTTGATTTTTACGATCCGGATAAAGACCACTTGGTGAAGAAGGTGAGCATTAATGAACCCATCTTATATGGCAATGGAGACAAACGGGTTCTTCTGATCGACTGCGGATGCAAGAACAACATTATCCATAATCTAATAGAACGAGGATATCAGGTTTTGCGAGTTCCCTGGAATTACGATATAAGTAAGGAAAAATTTGATGGATTACTCATTTCCAACGGTCCGGGGGATCCGAAATTATGTCGTCAGACAATCTTACAAATCCGAAATACACTATCGAAAAACATACCGATTTTCGGTATTTGTTTGGGTCATCAACTGTTGTCTTTGGCAGCCGGTGCCAATACATATAAGCTCAAATACGGTCATCGCAGTCAAAATCAACCCGTATTACAAACCGATAACAACCGCTGTCTGATTACCTCCCAAAATCACGGTTTTGCAGTTGACAACCGGACACTTCCGCACGATTGGGAACCGTGGTTTATCAACCTTAACGATGAAACCAATGAAGGAATACGCCATCGTTTCGGTCCGTTCATGAGTATTCAGTTTCATCCCGAAGCAACCCCGGGGCCAGTAGATGCGAATTATTTATTTGACAAATTTTCAAAAATGGTCGATTCAGCTTAATTGGAAAGGTTACCGTGAAAAATCATCATCCTCCGAATCCAATCATAAAGAAAGTCATCATCCTGGGTAGCTCCGCGCTCAAAATCGGAGAGGCCGGAGAATTCGATTATTCGGGCAGCCAGGCTATCAAAGCCATCAAGGAAGAAGGGATCTATACGGTTTTGATCAATCCTAATATCGCTACCATTCAAACATCAGAACACCTGGCCGACCAAATTTATTTTCTTCCGGTTACGCCATATTTTGTCAAAAAGATTATCGAAAAGGAACGCCCGGACAGCATTCTCTTGAGCTTTGGCGGGCAAACCGCCTTGAATTGCGGACTGGAACTCTTCAAGGAAGGCATTTTTGAAGAATATAATATTCAGGTCCTGGGAACCCCTGTTCAATCGATTATGGATACAGAAGATCGCGATCTGTTTGTCAGGAGATTGAAAGAAATTGAGGCAAAAACTGCTCGAAGTAAAGCGGTTTCCGGCGTGGAAGAGGCAGTTGATTTTGCTGCTAAAGTTGGCTATCCGGTGATGATTCGCATCGCGTATGCCTTAGGGGGACTGGGCTCGGGTATTTGCCGAAACAAGAAAGAAACCCGCAATTTAGCGACTAGAGCACTTTCCCACACCTCTCAAATATTGGTTGAAGAATATCTGGAAGGCTGGAAAGAGATCGAATACGAAGTTGTCCGTGACAGCTATGATAACTGTATCACGGTGTGTAATATGGAAAATTTCGATCCGATGGGGATTCATACCGGTGAAAGTATTGTGGTGGCGCCCAGTCAAACCCTTTCCAATCGTGAATATCATTTGTTGAGAGCACTTGCCATCAGAGTGATTCGCCACTTGAAAATAGTTGGGGAATGCAATATTCAGTTTGCCCTGCATCCCCAGAAAGAGGACTATCGCATTATAGAAGTGAATGCACGTCTCTCCCGAAGCTCTGCTCTGGCCAGCAAAGCAACCGGCTATCCGCTGGCTTTCATAGCCGCCAAATTGGCACTTGGCTATGGTCTACATCAATTAGCCAATTCCGTCACCAAGGTGACCAGAGCCTTCTTTGAACCATCTCTTGATTATGTGGTGGTAAAAGTACCGCGATGGGACCTTAAAAAATTCAGAATGGTTTCCCGGAGAATCGGTTCGGGAATGAAGTCGGTTGGTGAAGTGATGGCAATCGGACGAAAATTTGAAGAGGCACTTCAAAAGGCGCTACGAATGTTAGAAACCGGAGTGCGAGGATTGGTAGCCAATGAGCCATTTGAATTTAAACATTTAAGAAAAGAGTTAAAGGAACCAACCGAAGAACGCATTTTTGCAATAGCAGAAGCAATAAAACAGGGATACACCGTCAATCAAATTCACCGTCTATCGCACATCGATCGATGGTTTCTTTATAAGATAAAGAAAATTGTTGATATAGAAGAACATTTATCGAATCTCAACCAGGGCCTTGTTCCGGAGCCGCTATTACGGGAGGCCAAGCAATCCGGTTTTACGGATACTCAAATTGCGCTTTTGCGCCAAAAATCACCGGAAGAGATCCGCAGTCTTCGTCATGACTTAAACATTCATCCGTTTATACGACAAATCGACACCCTGGCAGCAGAGTATCCGGCTCAAACCAATTACTTGTACCTATCCTACAATAGTAGTCAGGATGATATCGAGCCCCGAGAAGATAATACCATCATCATTTTGGGTTCCGGTGCTTATCGGATCGGTAGTTCGGTGGAATTTGACTGGTGCTGCGTAAGTGCCGGTCAAACCTTAAGAAAATTGGGCTATCACACCGTAATGATCAATTATAACCCTGAAACCGTCAGCACAGATTATGATGAATTTGACAAACTGTTTTTTGATGAGATAACGCGGGAAACAGTGATTGAAATTTGTGAGAAATTAAAACCGATTGGCGTCATTGTTTCCATGGGCGGTCAAATTCCCAACAATTTAGCTTTGAAACTTCACCGTGCCGGAATAACGGTTTTGGGAACTTCCCCGGAAAATATCGATCTTGCCGAGAATCGGCATAAATTCTCCCAGTTATTAGACCAATTATCAATCGATCAGCCGGAATGGAAAGAAGCCAGCACCTTTGAAGAGACTCGACTCTCTGCGAATTCTATTGGCTATCCGGTATTAATACGTCCTTCTTATGTATTAAGTGGGGCTGCGATGGCAGTGGCTTCTAATGATGCCGAGTTGTCATATTATCTGAGCAGAGCAGCAAAAGTCTCGCCTGAGTATCCGTCCGTGATTAGTAAATTTCTGGAAAATGCCAAAGAAATTGAAATGGATGCGGTGGCACAAAATGGTGAGCTTGTTGCTTATGCCATTTCAGAACATGTGGAAAATGCCGGGATTCATTCCGGCGATGCCACCCTGGTTTTCCCGCCTCAACGAACCTATTTGGAAACGATTCGTCAAATGAGGAACATTTCAAAAAAAATTGCCAAGGCGCTACAGATTAATGGGCCGTTTAATATCCAGTTTATTGCCATGCATAATGACGTAAAAGTCATCGAATGTAACTTGCGAGCCTCACGAAGCTTTCCCTTCGTTTCAAAAATTATGAAGCAAAATTTTATTGATATTGCCACTAAAGTGATTCTAAACCAATCTGTTAAAAAACATGAAAATTCATTACTCGATTACAATTATGTCGGGGTGAAAGCCCCGCATTTTTCCTTTACCCGATTGGAAGGCGCAGATCCGACCCTGGGCGTTGAGATGACCTCCACCGGGGAAGTGGCCTGCCTGGGGACCGAGTTCGATGAAGCCTTTCTAAAAGCATTATTATCAGTAGGATATAAATTGCCTCTAAACACAATTTTATTGTCAACCGGGGCAATTGAATCAAAAGCGGAGCTATTGCAAAGCAGCCGCGTATTTATGAACCTGGGGATTAAAATTTTTGCCACGCGAGGCACTGCAAAGTTTTTGCAGTCCAATGGCGTAACGGCTGAAATTTTACACTGGCCGCTGGAGAAGCGGGAACCGAATACCATCACCCATTTGAAAACCGGAGAGATTGATTTGGTCATTAACATCCCCAAAAATTACCAGGAAAAAGAATTGACAAATGACTATATCATTCGTCGCACTGCGGTAGATTATGGGGTGCCGCTGATTACCAACCGACAACTGGCAATGCGGTTTGCCGAAGCGTTATCCCGTAATTCTCTGGAGAAATTATCGATTAGGAGCTGGAACGAGTATTGACCAACAATTTTTATAAAGCGCCGGCTTTTCTAAAACCGGCGCTCTTGATTTTGTGAACTGACCATGACACCACACTTAAGTACAGGCTTAGCCTACTTCATCAAAACCATCTTTCGTGATTTAACATAGTCATTGGCTTCTATCCGATACATATAAATACCGCTGGATACCTTTATACCCAGTTCGTTACGGCCATCCCATTTCACCGTTTTAAATCCTGCTGACTGTTCCGTATTCACCAAAGTTTTCACTAACTGACCCAGTATACTGTAAATTTTCAAACTCACCCGCGCATCTTGTTTCAGGGCATATTTTATGGTAGTGCTTGGATTAAACGGATTGGGATAGTTTTGCTCCAATGCATACGCTTTCGGCAACAGATCTCCCGGTCCGGCAATTCCCACCGGCGGAAGAATTTCGATCGAATTACCCAACTCATGCCATTTGTCAATCGCTGCCTTACCATTGGCTACAAATGCCACGGAATCCGCGCCGCCGACAATAGCTAATCCGACGGTTACCGATTCTCCAGGATTCAAGGTAAATCCGTTCAATGAAGAACCACCGAGGCCAGCCACTAAACTCTTATCATTAGGACCAAAGGGATCCCCAAATGGATCGTTTGCACGGAAATTTCGCATATAATCATATTTGTTGGTCTCCGTAAACGGATTCGCGCCACCGGGGAAAATCTCGTCCGCATTATCAGCTACCCTGGAGGCCTGAAAGCCGTTTTGACTTAAGGGTATCATTCCGAGGTATGGATTGGGATTACTGTCGTCCCAGGCCGCGGCCATCATCAGCGAGAACGGGTCGCCGTTATTCACCCCGCTTATCTGATGGGGTTCCTCAAATATCAAACCGGAATTACTGCTGAAGGTATTAATATCCCAGTCATGATACATCCCTACCAGCAATTCATTCAAAGCACTGTTACCGGTATTGGTGACCTCTATTTTGTAAATCAAATATCCGGAATTGCCTGCACCACTGTAGGAATACGTGGTTTGGGTGATCTCTACCGGAAGCGGCACATTAGGTGCCGGGGGATCGGCCAATGGCGGCTGATCAGCGCGACTGTCATCATAAATGGTCCGAAATACACTGGAATCCGCATTATGGGCTAATGTATCGATATTGGATAGCCATTGAAAATCGCCATCCATAGTGCCCTGGGCGCTACCCTGAATTACTCGCGCCGCATCACTGACGTGGTTTGACGGAACTCCAACCATAATCGCGCCCTCGAATAGTTGATTGGTGCCAACCGGCCATTGAAAACCAGGACCACGAACGCCATTCAAATCATCATCCAGCGTACCAATATTGCCTTTATTGGTTACCGCAGCAAGATATTCAGGAGTCTCATGGGTGGCGAGCGCTTCATCCAGCCTGGTCGGAGTCGCCTGAACCGTATCTGAGGGGGAACTCTCACCTTCATCATACACCGCCGTCACATAATACCAGTAGGTGACATCATTGGTAACGGTTGTATCCCGGTAAGTCAAAGTATTGGTGTCCACCGAGGCAATATTGGCAAAGCTCATCCCGTCCTCGGAACGATAGATATTATATCCATTTAAGCCATCAATCGCACTCGTACCGCTAACAAAGTAGGGATGTCTGGAATCGGTATCCTGAATCTTGTTGCCATGAAGATCGGAAGACATTTGCATATCGTTACTACCCCATCTCCAATCAACCAGGTTAACGTCTCTGCTGTTCACCTGTTTTGCTGAACCTTCTTTTAAACGTCGTTTACTCTGTAAAACGGTTTGCTGGTTATTTATCGATGATGACTTCAATTCTACCACTCTGGCATTGGGACCGCTGCCTTCCAGAACAATAGCACGAATCATCACATTGTTGTCGAATTGAGCGCCAATATTACTGAAGGGCTGCCAGGGCAATCCCAGGTTGGGGGCATTCACCCAGGCCCGATCCGCCGAGGGAGAATCGGTATCCCAAGCCAGGTTCATGGTACTATCACTCGGTTCGTAGAACGACACGAAGAAATCATCCTGGGTTATTTGAATATTCCCTGAAGAGACATCAATCGGTTCAAATCCGCCACGATTGATGGCATGGGGAGCGGTCAACAGCGAATTATTTGGGCCGTTGGTGGCATCGCCATCCCAGATGGTATAATCGATATGGTTCATGGCTTCCGCGGCAGTGGTGGTCGCAAACCAAACCCGGATGCCCAATAAGGTGGAAGGATATACATTGGGGGTGAAGCGCACCGCAATGTCACCGTCAGCGCCACTACCGGTTCCGATACTGATATTTCCTTCTGAAGTGCCATCATCGTAGGCGAGCTCGGTGCCTGCGGTTGGTCCTGGTTCATCCCAACCCAGATCAACATAACCATCTCCTGCCATTGCGGATAGATTTCTGGGTGGATCCAGTTCCCCTGGCGTTCCCGGAACAACATAATGGCTGATAAATCTGGCTGAAACCCCGGCCACAACCGTTCTGATAAGTGCCCCGGTGTTGGAATCCAATTCATGAACGCCAGCGCCGTTTGTGGTCAGAATATTTCCGTTATCCAGCTGCCACACACCGCGATTGCCGGTAACACCTGTTAGGGTATTTAACAACGTTCCAGTTGGATCAAAAATTAGAACTCCGGTTTGAGTGCCGGAAAAATTCCCGACGCCAACATTTTTATTGGGAAACTCAACTACTTGTTCGGGGAAGGAATTAATGGCTGCAAAATTGGTTATGTAAGTTCCGTTCAACTCATATTGATGAATTGCCCCACTGCTGCTGCCGCTCACCAATACATCGCCGGTGCGGAACCAAATCCCAAAGGGGCTATCCAACCCGCCAGCCCCAATCGCAACAAAATTACCCAGGTAATTTCCGGCCGAGTCAAATTCAACGATAGCATCCGTATTGGTACCGCTACCAACAGTGACAACCAGATTTCCATTGGGACGGTAATTGTGACCGCGAATATTGTCCATGATGGTAGGATCGGGACCGCCTGTAGGGGCCAGAGTATCAATTATCGTACCGCTGGTATCAAACTCAAAAACCAAATCTTCAACCTGATCGGATACAGAAATCGTGCCCCAGGGCGTCGATCTCGCTTGAATTGGGGTTGAAAATAAACCTGGCGAAATAAAAGCATTGTCAATCAAATCGCCGCTAGCTTTATCAAAAAGCATTACCCGATCGTTAGAGGATTCCGGGATGAGCAATAACGTATCGCCAGGTTGAATCCGGGGTGATTCATTTGAAGATAATCCTAAATCAGGATTGCTTGGTTTGCCTCTGCCGTAATAGACACGCGCATTCGATACATTGAAACGGTTACTTATCTCTTCATAAAATGCTGCCTCCCCATTATCAAAGGGGTGGGCAAAATTGTGAATAATACCATAAACCGGTTTTCCGTGTTCCACACTCAGGACATCGATCAATATACCTTCTTGAAAATATATACTTAAAGGAAGGTCTTTTTCCATGGCCACTTGTTTGGCATTTTGGATTAGTTCAGGGTTTCTCTCGGCTGAGAGCATTAATTCGGAAAAACTTTGATTGGGTTGAGAAAAAAGAGAAAAGCTAATAAAGAGCGAGAAAATTAACATAGTAAAAAAACAGAATTGCTTCATACATACCTCCGATAATAGTGACGTTTGTAAAGTTATGGTTAATGAATCTCTTTAAAGAACAAAAACTAATTTAGATGATCATCCACCTCCTTTCGGATTGATTCAGGGGTACCGATTTTGGCTCATGCAACATACTGGATTCCCAGAAATATCACAAGAGATAATTCGAGATTAGAAAATAGTTTCTCATTGCTAAAATCTGGTATGTAATTCAGACTGCGTTAGCTTATTTAAATAAATTCTACAAATGAGACCAAAAAATATGTATATTGACTACGATGAACAATTTTGTCCTTTACATTACTTCATGCCTATTGCTGCTTACGGCAACCTCGCTTCCGGCAAAGCCGCCCATCTGGCAAATCAAATTGATAAACAGTTTTCCGGCGCCTGATTCTAAAACTGAAATCTTCCAGGGCGTGGCCATTGACATTGACTTTGAAAGCAATCTCTACATTGTGGACCGGGGGAAACATCAATTACTTAAATTTGACCGAAACGGTCGTTTAATTAAATCCATTGGTGGATTCGGCGAGGGAGAAGAACAATTCGACGATCCCCGTGATGTGTACGCTCAAAAAACGGTTAACGTTTATGTGGCGGATTATAACAACAACCGGGTAGTCCGCTATGATAAAAATTTGAACTTTATCAACGCCTTAAGCTCTCGCTGGCCACCCCCTTTTCAATTCGATCGGGTTTTGAGTATCGCTGTTTCGTCACAGTCGGATTTGTTCCTGTTAGAAGATGGAGAGAAGAAGGTGATCAAATTCAATCGGTTTTCGGAGCCGGCAGAGGCGTTCGGAGGTATTCATGAGACGTACGGACAACTTCTGGAACCGGTTAAAATGACCCTGGATAATAGCCGACGCCTGTTTATTAGCGATCCTGCCCAATCATTGGTGGTTGTTTTTGATTACCTGGGCAATTTTATTACTCATCTCAGTCATCCGAAATTGAAAAATCCAAGTGGAATTCATTGGGGACAAGACCGGAAACTGTATATTGTTAATCCGTCAACTGCAGAGATTTTTACTTTTTCCGAAAATCTAAAATTACAGGGAATTATTTCGCTTAAACCTCAGGTTAGCCAAATTGTCGATCTTGCAGTTGAATATAAAAAGGAAACCCAAATTACCCGATTTTATGGGTTGTCCAGGAAGCGTTGCTGGGTGTTTTCTCTGCAATCTCCGGGAGAATAATTTATCCAGGATCATCTCTCGGCCATTGCGCATTGGCAAATCAAGGTAACGATGAATTGTAACCAAAATTACGGCACCTGACTGTATTAAGGCTTACTGTCTGATTTTAATATGATTAGCATCATTTTATCTCTAACCTGGCCAGGCCGAAAACAAAACTTTACTAAATTTTAAAAGTTTCGTAAAGTTCATCGGTAAAAAATCTTTGCTCACGAGGTAGTCAATTTACGCTTACATATACTAATAATTTTATAGAATGAAGGAGAGAATCGATGAAATATAAATTATATGCGAATGATAGTCGACACCCTGCCGTTCACCGCAAAGGATTAATATACATCACCATAGTTGCATTCATCCTTTGCGGGATACTGACTCTAAACGCCCAAACGTTAACCCTGCGCAGTCAACTAAATTTTCCCGGCACTTTTCATACCGATGTGTGGGGCTATGTAGACCCGAACACCGGTAATGAATATGCAATTTTAGGTGATGCATCCAGCTCCAGTGGTTTTGCTGTGGTGGATGTTACCGATCCGGATAACCCATTCCAGGTATCCAGCGTTACCTCGGTTCCCGGCTTTGATGTTAAAGTGTGGGACCACTATGTTTACACGGTTAATGGCGGTGGCAACGGTATGGGAGGCATTGTCGATATCGCCGATCCAAACAATCCTCAACCTGTCGGTAACTTTCCCTCATCGCACAACATTTTCATTTCTGATGACGGTTACCTGTTCCTGGAATCACCGGGCATCAGGATCTATGATTTGAATACTACTCCGGAGAATCCCAGCATCGTCTGGAGCGGCGGATCGGAGGGACACGATGCCACGGTTATCGGCGATCGGTTCTACGATTTCCACGGCATTACCGGAACTAACATCTATGACATTAGCACCATTAGCAATCCGCAGCTACTGGTAACCATCCAGGATCCGACTATAACTTATCACCACAGCGGCTGGCCCACTGAAGACGGTCAGTTTTTATACATTTGCGATGAACTGGCCCACGGATCGCAACCGGACATCACCGTGTGGGACATTAGCAATATAAACAATCCGCAAAAAGTAGATCAATTTGTGGATCCCAACGCCATCGTTCATAACTTGCAAATCGTCGGGAATTATGCATATGTATCTTATTACACTGCCGGGTTCCGTGTCTTTGATGTGTCTCAACCCTCCCAAACAACCCTGGTGGATGAATATGACACCAATCAATCGTCCGGAGAAAGCTTCGGTGGCGCCTTTGGGGTGTATGCGCTGTCTCCGTCAGGCAACATTTTTGTAAATGATTGGGACAACGGGTTGTTTGTTTTCTCTTTTGGCTCACCCACCGGAACCAACACCAATTCGCCATCCCATCATCAGCCGCAAAAATTCCTGCTCTCGCAAAATTATCCGAATCCATTCAATCCGTCAACCACTATCGCCTATCAAATTCCCAGCGAATCCCATGTCACCCTGACCATTTATAACGCATTGGGGCAGCCGATACGAACCCTGGTCAATGAACAAAAAAGCGTCGGTGGATATACGATTAACTGGGATGGGAAAGATAACCGGGGCAGACCATTGGGCACCGGGTTCTATTTTTATCAAATAAAAGCGGGAGAATTTACCGATTCTAAAAAAATGTTGAAGGTGGAATAAACAGGAACGAGAAAAAAATTGTTGCGTAAATAATTATTTTATAACTTTTCGGGGGTGAGAAAAAAATAAATCATCATCAATTGTAGCCAATTACTTTCGTAATATGTGAATGCGCGAGCGTAGCTCCCCTGTGGGGGAAGACATTAATACATTTAATTTTTCCCACCCCCTTAACCGACAATTACAGGAGGTGATCTGCACCAAATTTGATACGCAGTATAATTGAGATTAAATCAGGCAACTAGTGAGATTTATTAAGTTATTTTGCATATCAGGGTTATTTATCTTCTTTTTAACCTATAATCATGCCGTTCAGGCACAAACAGAAAAACTCCCTAAAATATTATTGGATGTCCCGCCGGATACCCTCTATATTTCTTCAGATTCGCTTCAACATGGTTATCAATTGCCGGACAAGTTTCTTATTCCCTCCAGTGAAAGACTGAGTATAAAACGGTTTCAGTTATTGCGAAATATCCATTACCGGCTGAATTATCGAGAGGGTTACCTTGAACTCCTAAAATCATTGCCGGGTCCAGACAGCTTGCAAATTGTATATCGAAAATACCCGTTTCCACTTATCTCCGATTATTATCATCGCGAACTAAAAGCGATCTCTTCGGATGACACCACTGAGCAAATGGAAGGTGAAATCGCCCGGGAATCCAGGCCGCAATTTCTGGAAAATCTCGACACCTATCAGAGCCGGCTGCAAAAGAGCGGCAGTATTGTCCGGGGTATTGAAATCGGCAGCAATCAAGACTTAACCTTAAATTCGGGGTTGAATCTTCAATTATCGGGAAATATCAGCCCGGATGTGGAAGTGGTGGCAGCGCTTACCGATGAAAACACCCCCATTCAACCGGAGGGGAATACCCAGACATTGCGTGAGGTTGACAAAGTTTTTGTCAAAATTAACAGTCCGTATGTGGGAGGCACCATTGGTGATTTTAATATCGCTTATCAGGAATCGGAGTTTGGAGATTTACAAAGAAAGTTGCAAGGAGTCACTGTTGAAAATGAACTAAAAAAGACCCAACAACAGCTAACTTACGGCACCTCTCGAGGATTTTTTCACACCAATCGATTTTTAGGCCAGGAAGGCAATCAGGGGCCGTATCAGCTTAGCGGCCGTAATGGTGAGCGTGACATCGTTGTTTTGGCAGGGACGGAACGTGTTTATGTGGATGGGGTGCTGCAAAGCCGGGGAGAAAATAACGACTATGTGATCGATTATGCCCTGGCTGAGATCACTTTCACCAGCAATCGACTGATCACTTCGGAGAACCGGATTGAAGTGGATTTTGAATATACCAATAGTTTTCAACGCTACGGGAGAACCTTTACCGGAGTATCCTCTCGCGGAAAAAATCTGGCCAATCACATAAGCTATGATATCCGCTTGTTTCGGGAATGGGATGACACCAACAATTTACTGGAGGACAATGCCCCCTTATCCGATTCAGAAAAGGCGGCACTTGAAGAGGCCGGAGACGACCCTTTTGCGGCGTCGGTAAGCGGGGCGGAACTGGTCGGGGACGGAAATGGCAGTTATCAAAAAGCCGATACAACCCTTCCCTCCGGAAACACCCACGAATTTTTTCGATATGTGGGAGAAGATAACGGCGATTACCGGGTAAGGTTTACCAATGTTGGAATAAACAAGGGGGATTATTTCCGAGAGAGGTCAGGTGTCTACCGATATTTAGGGCCCGACAAAGGGCAGTATCTTCCGGTACGGTTGGTGCCACTTGCCGCCAACAAACAATTCGCCGACATCGGAATGGGGATACAAATCACCGATAATTGGGAGATCAACGGAGAAGTGTCGGTGAGTGATTACGACCGCAATGTATTTTCAGCGGTAGATGATGACAATAACGACGGCAATGCGCTGCAATTAAGTTCCGCCTTGCAGGATACCGCGCTGCACCTCCTCGGCCAAAATATGGGAAATTTTCGCTTTCAGTCCAAATTAAAGCGTCAGGAAGAAAGCTTTTCACCCCTGGACCGTCCCTTGCAACCGGAGTATACTTATAAATGGAATTTGCAGCAGAGCAATCTGGAGAACAATCAGGAAAGCAGTTTGGAAGCTCTGGCCGCCTATCAACCCACTAAATTTTTGCAACTAACTGGGGAATTCGGTAGCATTGATAAAGGCGCCGGGGTGGAGTCCAACCGTAAAGTGGGCGAAGTTAATGTTTCCCGCACCTTTTTACCGAACATCTCTTATCGACATGAAGCGATCGACAGCAAAACCGAGTTGAACGAGAGTGAGTGGATTCGTCAAAACCTGTCGGTTTCCAAAACATTCTCCAAATTCACACCACACTATAAATTTGTTAGCGAAGACCGTTCGGTTCGTAACCCGGATAGCAATTCGGTTAGCGGATTCGTGTTTCATGAAAATAATGCCGGGCTGAATATCCAAAATCTTCTCGGTATCAACTGGCATCTGAACTACCGGCTTCGCCAAAATTTTTTATACGATCCGGCCGTCCCCAATCGAACCATTGATCAGGCAACCACGACTACCTATGATATGAATGGGGAGCTACAATCGCGAGGTAATTTGCAGGGACGGTTTTCTTTTGTGTTTCGGGAAAAAGACTTTACCGATTTCTTCGAACGCCTGCCTTCGGACAGTATCGCCGTTTATCAACCCGATGCCCAATTTCAGGATACCTCCTGGCGCGACCGGCAAAGTCACCTGGCTAATTTCGAATGGCAATATCGTGACCAGAACGGTACTGTAAACAGTCGTTGGGATTACCAGGTGGCCAGCGAATCACAGGCCATCCGTACCCTGGAATATATTAGAATCGGGGAAAATCGGGGTAATTTCAGGTTTGATTCCACATTGAATGAATATGTGCCGGATCCGGAAGGCGATTATATTCGCTTTTTCCGTTCCAGTGGCGATTTTGAAAATATCATCCGTTTGGAAACCGCCTGGCAGATGCAGTATCGCCCCCAACTGCCTGATAAGGATAACACCGGATTGTCATCTGTATTCAAACGAATTTCATCTTCCTCGTATGTAAAACTTGAAGAGCAAAGTCGCGAAGATAATATCTGGAATATCTATCTCTTAAACCTGGATAAGTTTCATAACGCCGGTTCTTCCCTGCGCAGCGTCTATATGATCAAACAGGATTTGTATTACAATGAACGCAATCCGGTGTGGGGATTGTTATTTCGCACCCGTTATCAGGACAATATCTCCAATCAATTTTTTGATGAAGACAACAACGAAAGTCGCATTGTGTGGGATCGATCCATTCAGGCCCGGCACCGATTTTTCGAGCGAAAGCTAAATTTGACCGTGGAGTATCAAAATTCGTTGAATAAGCGCTGGGTGGCTTCTGCGCCAACTCGCAATCACAATATTATGCAGCAGGCCTTTATCAGCCGATTCAATTATCGTCCCGGTTTTCGCTGGCAGTTTGAACTGGATGTGGAGCGCGGGATTGAAAACGATCGCAACCCGGACAATTTATTGCGAGTAGACTATTGGGATATTAAACCGCAAATTTCCTATTCGGTGGGCGGAAAAGCACGGGCCACTGCCGATGTCAACTATATCAACGTGCAGGAGGCTGAGAATCCCTTTAACCGACCCATTCCGTTTGAGATGGGGCAGGGCAAAAAGGAAGGAGATTCCTGGCGCTGGAATGTGCGTTTTGAGTATTTTATCAGCAGTCATATTACCATCAATGCCAATTATACCGGACGGAAGGATGCCCGGGCGCTGCGCACCATTCATTTAGGCCAGGCGGAGGTGCGGGCGTTTTTTTAATAATGAATAAGTGATTAGCTGACTTCAGGCAGTTTGTCAAAATTCTCCCCACGCTAAAGCGTGGTAATCTGGTTATACTCGTTCAAAGCTCCTGCTTTGGAGGGAAACTGCTTTAGAAGCTCTGCTTCAATTTTGTGTAACTTGTCATTCGCCACGCTAAAGCGTGGTAATCTGATTATTTTCATAATGATAATGCGGATCGAATTAATACATAATTATCTTAACCGATTGCGGTTTCCCACATATATTTTGATGGGAATGTGCTGCAGTCTTTTCCTTGCGCCGCTGTTCGCCCAGCAACCCACCCCCAAAAAACCGGTTTTTCTGGAGCAATTGGAAATAGAATTCAACCAGAAGATCGATTTTCCTGTTAAGAAATTTAAACGTCAATACCAGAGCAGAATTTTTGATCCTGGCTTAAAAAAAGAGATTAATAGCAAGATATTTGAAGAGTTAAAAAAGTTGGGATATTATTTCCCCAAAATCTCCAATGAGCACGTTCGAATCGATTCCGCCACAAATTTGGCTTTTTTAAACCTATTCATCCAAACGGGAGGACGGCTAAAATTAAATGAGATCGGCCTTAATGGCATTGACTCTCTACCGGAAGCGATACGCAGCCAAATTACAGAGGAGTCGGAAAGTTATACCGGTAGTTATTATACCGAAGCAGTGATCAACGGATTATTTCACGATATCATCAACATTCTGGAAAATTTCGGCTATCCCTTAGCCAGTGCAACCACCGGAGAGTTTGAATTCAGGGAAGATGCACAGGAAGACAACTGGTTGCTGGATCTTTCGGTGAACGTGCAGCCGGGTGACTCGGTCAGGATTGCCTATTTGCGCTTCCCCAAACAAAAGAACAATATGAGTCAATATTTACAGCGGGTGTTGCGATTTCAACCGGGTCAACTCTACCGGGAGAGAGAGGTTTCCAAATACGCGCAAATATTGCGGCGCCAGGAAGTTATCAAACAGGCGGATGAACCGGTGCTATCGATGGATAACAATAACGAGTATTTCCTCTCCATCAATTTTGAGGAAGCACCCTCTACCAATCTGGACGGCATCGTCGGCTACATTCCCCCACCCGCCACACAGACCGATGAGAGCGGTTACTTTACCGGGTTGATCAATATCGGCATCCGCAATCTTTTTGGCGGCGGACGAAAGTTTACCGTTTTTTGGCAGAAGCAGGACCGCTTCTCCGATGAATTCAGAATCGCTTACCGGGAGCCGTTTATCTTTGGATTGCCCTTTCATTCTCAATTCGGTTTGTACCGCCTGGTGCGAGATACCACCTTCATCGAATGGCGATACAACGTCAATTTTGAATTACCGATTAATGAATCCCTCAGTGCTTTCCTGGATTTCTCCACCCGCAGTGTGGTTCCGGATTCCTTAGCCAGCCGTCAACTAAGGCTCCCGCAAACCCAAAGCTTCAACACAGAAACCGGCATTAAGTGGGATACCAGGGATGCCCTGCTAAATCCCAATCACGGAATTAACCTGGAAATCGCTTTCAGCCTGGGCAGCCAAAGAAACCAGGGGCCGCAATATTTAATCGAGGAAGATTCGTTACAGAAAACTATTACCTTGAGAAAAATACGAGCCGACTTCAGCACATTTTTGCCTGTTTTCAGTCAACAGGTGCTGGCCAATCATCTTCATCTGGAATTCCTGGAAAATAGCGGAGATATGCTGCGTATAACCGATCAGGTCTGGTTCGGGGGCGCAACTTCGGTACGCGGTTTTCGGGAGGCACAGTTTTTTGCCAAAAGAGTGGTATGGCTGAATAGCGAGTATCGTTTCCTGCTGGGTCCGCAATCGCGAATCTTTCTCTTCACTGACAATGCCTATTTTACCCGCACTTTTCCCGATGAGTTTGACAAATGGTTAACCAGCTATGGTATGGGAGTGCGTTTTTCCGCCCCACTGGGCATTATTCAGGTAGATTTTGGTATGGAAAAGGGCAGCCCCTTCCAGGAAGCCAAAGTCCATTTTCGGGTGATTAATGAATTTTAGTTGGCTATTGATTTTCTATTCCAAATCAGTTAAACTTTTTTTAAGCCATAAAGATTATAAAATTTGTAGGAATCGAACCGATATGGTTTTCTACCTTTCGATATTTCAAAAATCCGACAAACCGCATTGGAGGTTTTTCATTGCTTTCTGTTGAGAATGTTTTTAGGCAGAAGTTTGTGATGACGTGAATCTTTGGTGCCATATCATTGCGCTGCAAACTTTTCCACTGTTGTCTACCAAGTATAGGGCATTGTCTTTATATAGTCCTGAACTTCCAAATATTTTAAGGAGGATTTTATGAAAGCACTTACCAGCCTGCGAATTTGGTTACCGGTCACCATTTGTATGATTCTGGCGAGTTTAGGGGCCAGGGAGTCCGGTAAAAACAAATCTTATGTGCCGAATACCATGCCGGCATTAAGTTCCGGCCAGGTTCCGCACACCCTGTCCAACATCAACGAATTTTCCAGTTGGATTCAATGGGATCTGGAATCCGGTAGAAATCCCATTACAGGGAGTGCCGGGGGATTTTATCCACGTGGTTTGGTAAATGCAGTTTTTGCCGATGGATTTGTGTGGGGCGGGTTTACCACCGAACCGGGGGCTATCCATCCTTTGAGAGCAGGCGGCTCTACTTATTTCAGCGGCGCTGTTCCCGGATATATTGACGCCAACGGCAATCCGGTCGATCCCAGTCAGGATCAACGCATCCGCATCTATCGTATTCGCAAAGATTACCTGACCGTCTCCGATGCCGAACTGGCCCATGATGCAGCAGAATTTTTCAATATTCCGCTCTCCCAGGTCACACAGAGCCAGATTGATAGCATTCGCACTCAATATGCCATCGATTGGCTTGAATGGCCCGTTCAATTGGGTGCGCCGTTTCATGATAATAACGGCAATGGCATTTACGATCCACCTGTGGATGAGCCTGGCCTGCAAAACGCCGATCAGGTAATCTGGTTTGTTGCAAATGATTTTGATGCGGTTAAAACAAATGAGTTCCTGGGCGCAGACCCTTTGGGATTAGAATTGCAGGTGACGGTGTGGGCGTATGATACCGGCGGTCCGCTCAGTCAGACCATTTTTCGGCGCCTGCGGATGATCAATAAATCGCCTTACGCCATTGACTCCATGTATGTCTGCCAGTGGAGCGATCCGGATTTGGGAAATTTCGGAGACGATCTGGTAGGCTGTGA